>Ga0134128_10002628_pt1 | contig 22164 bp, 17 predicted proteins | sample KB31754_FD_96462 | JGI IMG/M metagenome (GOLD analysis project Ga0134128, IMG submission 96462) | Terrestrial soil microbial communities with excess Nitrogen fertilizer from Kellogg Biological Station, Michigan, USA - KB3-175-4 | ecosystem: Environmental > Terrestrial > Soil > Unclassified ... | reverse complement strand
GGAGAGCGGCCCGGTCTCGCGACGGCGGAGAGTTTATCGGCGTATATGGCGTTTCGGCCTGGCCCTAACGATAGCGACGCCCGCAGAAACCTGGTTTCCAATATTCATGCCCGCGGTGTGCCGGTGGAAAGCGCCGCCTTGCGGATCATCAATCTGGCGGCACAGATGAGGGCACAGGAGCTCAGCGGCACTGCGCTGAAGGAAAATCTCGAAGCGCCGAAGTGGCTGAAGCAAAATGAGGAGATAGGCTGATCGGTCTGTTTCAAATCCGCGGGAATTGACAGTTGATGCGTCCTGCCGTTCGGCTTGACGACAAAGAACTTCAAGAATCGTAACCGGTTCTCCCGAATCTAATACGCCGTCGCCTATGGAAACCAGAAACGTCCGCGAATTCCTCGATTACTACGAAAGAGTCCGCCAGCGCACATTGAAAGTTATCGCCTGCATCCCGCCAGAGAAGTACGACTGGAGTTATCGCGAAGGCAAGTTCAGCCTTGCGGATATCATTCGTCACCTCGGCGCAATAGAACGCTACATGTACGGCGAAAACGTGCAGCAGAAGCCCAGCCGTTATCCCGGTCACGGCAAGGAGCTGGCGGATGGTCCGGAAAACGTGCGAGAGTTCTTTAAACGAGTTCACGCCGAGTCCATGGAAATCTTCGGGCGGCTCACCGATTCTGACCTTGAGCAGAAATGCATTACTCCGGGTGGCACGCCAATTACGATCCGGAAGTGGCTGCGCGCCATGGTGGAGCATGAGATCCATCATCGTGCCCAGATTTACACTTATCTGGGAATGCTGGGGATTTCCACGCCGCCGATTTATGGCATGACGTCAGAAGAAGTCCGCGAGAGAAGCTTGTCATCGGGTGATCGCGTGATCAGTTGATCGGGTGATCCGCAATGTTTGAGCTGCAAGTCCGGTACGAAAGCAATCTCGTTCCGCTTTGATCAGTACAATCAGCGTTTACCAGCGATAAGATTCTTGCGCAACGTGCCAATCGCATATCTCACGCTCGAAATCCACATCGAAGCTGCCCACTCCCTTAAGGACAAGCGCCAGGTAGTGCGCAGCGTTAAAGATCGCCTGCGCAACTCCTTCAATATCGCCATCGCAGAGATTGACGCCACGGATTTGTGGCAAAGGGCCACACTCGGCGTCGTGAGCATCTCCGATTCGCGCGACTATCTTGAAGGGCTTATGCGCAATGTCGAGCGGGAAGCCGTCCGCCTGGCCAACAACGCCGGAGGCGAAGTGGTGGATTCATTTCTCGATTACGTTGAGACAGGCGGCGAGAGCGGGTGATCGAAATATAAGGCCGTAGGTTCATCGGGATAGCGGTTATCGGGATATCGGAATGTCGAAAACTTCGAGTCATTCCTGCCATGCGAACATCAGCCGATGCCCCGGTACCCCCGCTATCCCGATCTTTTCCATACAACCGCCTATTCCTTCCGCCAATCTTCTCTGATATTCTCTAGAGTTTTTTCGCCGGGGCAGAAAAGATGCCGGAACAACGTGGCAGGCAGCACCACATGCAGCGCATTGTCGAGGCGCTGAAGGAGGAGATTGGCTCGATCATCGAAGGCGAACTGGGCGATCCCCGAATTTCGCTGTGCACCGTGAGCGAGGTACTGCTGAATCCTGACGGAAAAAGCGCGCGCGTCTTCCTCCAGGTAGCAGGAGATGATCGCGAGCAGCAAGAAACGCTGAAGGCCATCAACGCGGCCAAAGGCTATATCCGCCGGGAGCTTCTGGAACGGCTTGGCGTGCGCCACGTTCCAGATTTGAGCTTTCTCCTGGACCGATCAGAAGAGTACGGCGCGCGCATTGACGAGTTGCTGGGCCGGATTAGAAAAAGAAGAAAATAGGGAACAGACGGGAAATGGACCAGCTGCAGCAGGTGTTGCAGGAAATTGAAAAGCGCAACAGCTTTGTTGTGACGTCGCATGCGCGGCCTGACGGCGATGCGATTGGTTCGTCGCTGGCCATGGCACAGATTCTGCGTGCGATGGGAAAGCGGGCGGATGTGGTGCTGGCTGACAGTGTTCCTGTTCTCTACAAGCCTCTGCCTCATGCCGAGACGGTGTCTCAAGACTCTCATGTGAACGGACACTATGACGCCGCTGTCGTCCTGGAGTGCGACAGCGCTCAACGCACCCGAATTCAAGGGCTGGAAAAATACTTCCTGATCAGCATCGACCATCATGCCAGCTCCAAGCCGTGGGCCAACGTGAACTGGATTGATCCGCGTGCCTGCGCTGTGGGCGAAATGGTGTTCCGGCTGGCCCTGGCCGCCAAAGTCGAGATCACGCCGGAAATCGCCTCTTGTTTGTACGCCGCTGTTCTCACGGACACGGGTTCATTCAGTTACGCTTCTACGAACGCCCACACGTTTGAACTGGCCAGGTGTCTTGTCCAATACGGAGCCCAGCCGGCGGAGATCGCGCACAGCGTTTACTATTCCAGCCCGCTGGCCAAGATGCGGCTGCTTGGGGTGGCGCTCTCGTCTCTGCAACATGAAGGGGCGATGACGTGGATGCATGTCACTCGCGCCGATATGGATCGTTGTGGCGCACTCGATGAAGACTGCGAAGGCCTGGTCAACTATGCCCTGGGAATTGCCGGAGTCGAGGTGGCGGTCTTCTTCCGCGTGGCCGCCAATGATCGCATTCGCGTGAGCATTCGCAGCAAAGGCGCGGTGAACGTGGCTGCCATTGCTGAAGCCTTTGGAGGCGGTGGGCACGAGTGCGCCGCCGGGTTTTCTCTGGAGGGGCCGGAAAGTAACGCCATAGAAACGGTGCTGCATGAATTGCGCGGCCGGATGCCTGCGGAAGAGTAAAGGCGAATTAATTCCATGCAACAAATTTCTTCTCTGGTGCAGGGACTCTCCTTTGCGGGCGCGCTGTTGATTTTGGTCGGCTATGCCGGTGAGCAGTTCGGCTGGCTAAGTTCGCGCCGTCCGCTCTACAACACTGTGAACGCCATTGGTTCACTCATCCTGGGCATCATCGCGTTGCGCCCATTCCAACTCGGTTTTGTCATCCTGGAGTTTACGTGGGCTGGAATCAGTCTGTTCGCTCTGGCCCGGACCATTCTCCAGAAGCGGCCGGCATGAGCGGACGCACCAAACTGCTGATCTTCCAGCTCATCCTGCTGGTGGCCGTCTGCGGATTCATGTTCTTTTTCGGCCTGGGCGCGTTCGGGCTGGTTGGGGCGGACGAGCCCCGGTATGCGCAGATCGGGCGCGAAATGTTCGCCCGGCATGACTGGATCGTGCCTACCTTGAACGGACAGCCCTGGCTGGAAAAGCCCGTCCTGCTCTACTGGGGCGAGATGGCCGCCTACAGCATTTTTGGCGTGCATGACTGGGCGGCGCGCGTCCCTTCCGCTCTCTTTGCGACCGCACTGGCTATCGTTGTTCTCTGCTTTATGCGGCGATTCCGTCCGGGGAGCGAGTTGGATGCAGCCCTGATTACTGCATCCTGCGTGGCCGTGATTGGTTTTGGACGCGGCGCCTCAACGGACATGCAGCTTTCCGCTCCATTCTGCGCCGGCATGATGGCGTGGTGGGCGTGGCACGAAACATCGCGCAAATTGTGGCTCGGCTTGTTCTATGCGCTTCTGGCGATTGGGGCGTTGGCTAAGGGGCCGGTTTCCCCCGGGTTAGCGGTCCTAATAGTAGCCGCCTATGCCTGGCTTCGCCGCGACGGCAAAATATTCCTGCGCAGCCTGTGGACGCCTGGCTTCGTCATCTTCTTCGCTGTCGCGCTGCCCTGGTATGTAGCGGTGCAAGTCAAGGTACCGCAGTTTTTCCGCGTCTTCTTTCTCCAGCACAACCTTGAGCGATTCAGCACCAACCTTTACCAGCACTCACAGCCGTTCTGGTATTACGTCCCAGTCTTTCTGGTTTCTGTGCTGCCCTGGACTGTTTTCACAGTTGCCGCTATCTGGGAATCGCTGCGCAAGGGATGGAAACATGTTGGCACTGGCAGCCCGGAATCGCAGAATCAGCCGCAGAGTCAGGAATGGCTGGCGCAATTTCTTTTGTTATGGATTCTGGTGCCGATCGTGTTTTTCAGCATCTCGCGGTCCAAGCTGCCTGGATATATCTTGCCCGCCATTCTCCCGGCCGCATTGCTTACCGCAGCCTATTTGCATAACCTGCGCCAGACTGGCCGCATCAAGCTGCTGCTGCATTCGCTCATTTGCGGCGCGCTGCTGGGTAGTGCGCTCCTGGCGCCCTGGCTCATGCTGAAAGTCCACCTGACCCAGCCCGCATGGATTTGGGCGGCCGGGGTAACTGCCATCATGGCCTCGGTAGTGCTTCTTCTGGTGCGCTACCGGGGACTGAACATGCTGCATTTCATTACTCTCGTTCCGGTCGTTCTGGCTTTGGCATTTCTCCTGCGCTTTGTACCGGAAAACGCGAATCCTGTGAATGGTTCTGTCATCGATATAACGCAGTCGGCGCGTTCTGTTGATCTTGACCTGCGCCAACTCGGTGTGGAATCCGGATCGATTGCCATTTTCAACGTTCCCCACCAACGTGAGCTCGAATACGGGCTCAATTTTTATCGCAACCAGCCGATTCATTTGTATGTGCGAGACCCTATTCCCGACGGAAGTCACGTGGTTATCGCGCGCGAGGGCGACGAGGAGGCTGTCCAGAGCAGCGTGGGTGCGAGGAAAATTACGCCCATTGGTCACTTCCTCCCGCAACGTTTGCAGTTCTTCCGGGTATCCAATAGTAAGTAGGGCAGTTACGTTGCTGGTTCCTACTGGCTTGGTACCTCTGATTTGAAGAAGATTTGCGCGAAATCCAGAGCACGGCTAGACTCATAACTCGCCACCTCTGCCGGATGGAATTTGTCCCGCCGAGGGCTCATGATCCGTACTGACTCAGGGGAGCCGAACGCTTTTCCTCCGAGCCGTCACTTGGCGGATCTCAGGCAGAGAAGAAGTAGATATGGGCCTCCACACCCCGATTGACGCACCACGGACACATCCTCCTTTTGGCGTGGAAATCCTCGATTTGAGGCATTTCAATTCTCAACACCTGCGCCCTTTGCTGGAGCAGGAGACGCGCCTCTGGGCCGAACTGATGTCGTGGGATTACCGCTCCTCGGCTGAGATGATCCTCCGATATGTGGACTCGAAAATTCTTCCCGGCTACGCCGCGGTTGAGAATGGCCACCTGGGGGGATACGCGTTTTTTGTGTACGAAGGCAGTAAAGGCGTAATTGGTGACCTTTTTGCCGACCACTCCCTGCATCTCCCGGGAGAGACCATTGAGCACCGGTTATCGATGCACGTGATCGAGACGTTGCAGCGCTCGCCCGGCGTGCATCGTATTGAAGCACAGTTATTGCCGCACGACTCCGGGGTTCTTGCCGGGCCCTTCCTGGCGGAAGGCTTCCGCCAGCATCCTCGCCTTTTCATGATGCTGCCCCTGGCCCATATGACGAGGCCGCAAATTACCCAAACATCGGAGATCGAGTTTCGCCGCTGGACGGAGGCGGATTTCCAGCCCGCTGCAGCCGTGATTACCACGTCTTATCGCAATCACATTGACTCTGAGATTAACGATCAGTACCGCAGTTTGAACGGCTCGCTCCGCTTCCTCAACAACATCGTGCGCTTTCCCGGCTGCGGTATTTTCGATCCCCATGCTTCTTTTGTTGCCATGCATCGCCTCACGCGTTCCATTGCTGGCCTTCTGCTCTGCTCGCGGGTGCGGGAAGACGTGGGTCACATCACACAGGTCTGCGTTCTTCCCGAGCATCGCGGTAAACGCATCGGCGAGTCGCTGATTGGACTGTGTACCCAGGAACTGCGCAGCCGCAGTTTTTCCGCGCTGAGCCTCACGGTCACCGAGGCCAATTTCGGGGCAGTCGAACTATACCTCAAGCTGGGATTCGATACGCGCAGGAAGTTTGACGCTTTTGTCTGGGAAGGTTGAGGGCGAGAAACCCGAGAAGAACATGTCCGGCTTTAGGACGCTTGCGTGCAGCGGCGACGCGTAGCCTGGGATGGAATTTCCGTGCACAATCTGCCTGACCCCAAGACCATTTTGTGTTATCTTGATGAAGACAATCAATCTGGTCGTTCTATCCCGTAACGGCCCGTTGCACCACTCCTCAGTAGCTCAATGGCAGAGCATCCGGCTGTTAACCGGAGGGTTGTAGGTTCGAGTCCTACCTGAGGAGCCATTCTTTTCTTACGTGATCACTGTCGGGGCCGAGCGTTTGAGCTTGGTATTAGTCAACGATGCAACTCCTAATCCCTTGCTGAAGATCAATCTTGAAGCGCTTGAAGAGATTCCCCGGCGCAGCCTGCTGCAGCGCTGGACAAGAGCGCCATTGGTATATTGAAAGAAGGGAAAGAGGCAGAAGGCCCATGTTCGAGTTCCACGTTTCCCGGCAGGCGCGCGACCGCTATGGCTTTGACGACACGCTGTTCTCTTTGAGCGGCAACGTTATTTTTGCCAACCTGCAGGCCAGCCGTGCATTCGCCGACCGCATGAACCGCGTGCGCGATACCGCGCATCACCCAGAGCGGACGATTCATCCCGGGGCTCTCAACGCCATGGGACTGATTGATGAGGCGTTGCACGCGGTCATGGCGCAGTACCGACAACGTTATCCCAACGTGATGAATGAAGCGCTGGCATGGCTTGGAGCCCGGCTTGGGACAGACGGAGTGGAGAAAACACTGCACGCGTTTGTAGAGCATTTCCCGCCGGTATCGGTGTATCGGCATCACCAAACCGCGGCAGAGTGGCTGGAACAATCCATAGGTGGCGCATCGCACCGGACGATTGCTCTTGAAGAGCTGCTCATGTTATGGCTGGAAAACCAGAATCCTGCCTTCCAGCCCTTCAAAGAGTTGTTTGATGACGAGCCGCTGGCCCGCGGTACGCCTTACCGTCAACTTACAGGAGCGGTGCGCGATTTCTTTGCTGCGCAACCTGCATTGGGCCCGAAAAACCAGAGCCTGATTGATATGTTGCGAGCCCCGGCGCTGGCCTCGCCGGATTCGCTCGAGGGGCAGATTGCTTTTATTCGTGAGCAGTGGACCCCATTACTTGGCGAGCTATTTCGCAAGTTGCTGATTGCCATCGACATTCTTAAGGAGGAGGAGATGGCGGTCTGGATGCGCTTCCATCCTCCAGCACAGCACTTTGGTGGCGCGCAGACATGGGGCGACTCCAGCGCGGCGGCTGTCCCGCATTTCACGCCTGGTGAGTACGAATATGAACGCTTCAGCCCCGATCAGGACTGGATGCCTCGCACCGTCATGATGGCCAAAAGCGTGTACGTGTGGTTGCATCAGCTTTCCGTCTCCTATAAACGGGACATCCGGCGGCTGGACCAGGTACCGGACGAAGAGCTCGAGCTTCTGGCGCGACGCGGCTTCAATGGACTGTGGCTGATCGGATTATGGGAACGCAGCCGGGCTTCGCAAAAAATCAAGCAAATGTGCGGCAATCCTGAAGCCGCCGCTTCAGCTTATTCACTGCTCGATTACAACATTGCCGAGGACCTTGGCGGGAATGGAGCGTACCAGAACCTGCGCGAGCGCGCAGCGACGCGCGGCATTCGCCTGGCCAGTGACATGGTACCGAATCATATGGGCATCGATTCCCGCTGGGTCATAGAGCACCCTGACTGGTTCATCTCGCTGCCTTACAGTCCTTTTCCCGCCTACAGCTTCAACGGGCCGGACGTCTCGCAGGACGGGCGCGTGGAGATCAAGATTGAAGATCATTACTTCGACCGTACGGATGCCGCCGTGGTTTTTCGTCGCGTGGACCGCTGGACGGGAGACACTCGCTACGTCTATCACGGAAATGATGGCACCAGCTTTCCCTGGAATGACACGGCGCAGCTTAATTACCTGAAGCCGGAAGTGCGGGAGGCGGTGATCCAGACCATTCTGCACGTCGCGCGCATGTTCCCGATCATCCGCTTTGACGCGGCTATGACGCTGACCAAGCGTCATTATCAGCGACTCTGGTTTCCGGAGCCCGGAACCGGAGGCGCCATTCCATCCCGGGCTGAGCACGGGCTGACGAAAGCTGAATTTGACGCCGCCATGCCCAATGAGTTCTGGCGCGAAGTGGTGGACCGCGTGGCCGCGGAAGCGCCGAACACACTGCTTTTAGCCGAGGCTTTCTGGCTGATGGAAGGTTACTTTGTGCGCACGCTCGGTATGCACCGCGTTTATAACAGCGCGTTCATGAACATGCTGCGCGATGAAGAGAATGCCAATTATCGCAACGTGATCAAGAACACGCTGGCATTTGATGCTGAGGTGCTCAAGCGCTATGTCAATTTCATGAACAACCCTGACGAGCGCACCGCTGTGGATCAGTTCGGTAAAGGCGACAAGTACTTTGGCGTGTGCACGCTAATGGCCACACTGCCCGGTCTGCCTATGTTCGGTCATGGGCAGATTGAAGGCTTCACTGAGCGCTACGGCATGGAATATCGCCGTGCTTATTACGATGAGCAACCGGATAACTGGCTGGTCGCGCGTCATGAGCGCCAGATATCGCCGCTGCTGCACCGTCGGCACGTCTTTGCGGAGGTCCGCGACTTTTTGCTGTACGACTTTTATAGCGATCATGGGCACGTGAATGAGGATGTCTTCGCGTACTCAAACCGGAGTGGTGATGAGCGCGCCCTGGTGGTGTTCAACAATCGGTATGCGAGCACGCGCGGCTGGATAAGGAATTCCTGCGCGTACGCGGAAAAAACGACCGCTGGCAACAAACATTTGCGGCAACGAACCTTAGGAGAGAGCTTTGCGGTCTCGCGCGATGGAGCGATGTTTGCCGCTTGCCGTGATGCGGTGAGCGGAATGGAGTATCTCTACCGATCCCGCGACCTGGCGGAACGTGGGCTGAACCTTGAGTTGCACGCGTACCAGTGCCAGGTTTTCCTGGAGTGGCGCGACCTCCGTGAGGATGAAGCGCATCCGTGGGGGCTGCTTTGCGACGAGCTTGACGGGCGCGGAGTGAGCAGCCTGGAAGATGCATTGTTTGCGCTGCGGCTGCGGCCTGTGCACGCCGGATTGCGCGCGGTTACGGGAGAGGATGTTGCGCAGCAGCTTGCGAGCATGTCGTGCCTTGGTGATGGGCCGGTGAGATCAAGCGGAATCACTGCGACACTGGATCTTCTTGAGCGACGTGTAGCCGATTTGCTCGAAAGCGCGCAAATGTATTTCGGAAGCGCGGCAGCGCAACTCACAGGATTGCAGCCGCCCGCGGATTGGCACCCGCATCGGCGCGTATCGCAGAAGGCCATGCTTGAGCGCATTCGCGCCGCGCTCTCGCTGAGCGCCCTGAATCGCAAAGCGGGCGTGAAATGGGCCGCCGAACTCAAGGCGGTCTTGCCGGTAGGGAAACCCGGGGCCGATTCGGAAGGCGTCTGGAGCGCGGTTCTGGGATGGTGCGCGGTGGAAGCGCTGGGCTGCCTGCTGGATCCCAGACATCGTGACTTGGCCGCCGCGCGAATCTTTGATGCGCTCCGGCTGCGCGAGCCCCTGGCGGAAGCGATAGCCACCGCAGACGCGGAGAGTTTTGCCGGGGAGGAAAAGTGGAGAGCTGTGGCGCGCCTCAGGGCCAGCTTTGCCCACTCATCTCGCTCCAGCGCGCCCTATAGTTGGCTGCACGATCCTGACGTCGCGTGGGTGATGGGTGTACACCAGTATGAAGAAGCGAGCTACATCGTGAAGGAGCAGTTTGAGAGACTCCTGGGCTGGATGGCGTTTCGCGGCATGCTGGATGCCGCCGGTGAGCAGCCTCTCGATCCTGAAAAGATAGCCGTCATTGCCGAAGAGATTCAGGCGCGCGCGTCAGCGATGGAAAAAGCCGGGTACCGCGTGGAAGCTTTGGAAGATTCGGATACCCTCGACGTGGTGCACGAATCCGAGCACAAGAAGCCGGAAAAGATTCAGGAGTAAAAATCAGGTTTGTGAGCTTCCAATTCTCCCCGCGCCTTTTCTGAAAGGTTTCCGCCGCAGATGATAATTGCCACGGTTTTGCCGTGGTATCGTTCGGCCTCTTTCTGGAATACCGCAACAGCAACTCCGGCAGCGCCTTCGATCAGCCACCCCTTCCTCTCTTGCAGCAGACGCATGGAAGCGAAAATCTCGTCTTCGCTCACCAATACGGAGTGATCAATGACGCGACGGCAAACGTCGAGAGTTACTGAATCCGGCTCCAATCCTCCTGACGTGCTTTCCGAGATGGTCGGTTCTTCTTGAATGTCGAGAATTCGTCCAGTTTTGATTGATTCATATAGCACGGGAGAATTGAGGGGCCAGCAGCCGATGATTTCAGTATCCGGTGAGGCTGACTTGAGATACGTCCCAATGCCTCCGATCAGGCCACCGCCTCCCACGGCAACAAACACGGCGTCCACATGGCCCGTTTGCTGGAGGAGTTCCACCGCGATGGTGCCTTGGCCGGCCATTACATCGATATCGTTATAAGGAGAGATGAACACCCGGCCTGATTGCTCCGCAGCCGCCCGCGCCTCGAGTTCAGCTTCCAGCGGATCTTGCCCGACGCGATGAATCTTGGCTCCGAGTTGCTCAATCTTTCGCGCCTTGTCCGCGGAGACGTGCTCTGATACATAAACCTCAGCGGCGATGCCGGCCCGCTTTGCGGCAGCGGCGACTCCCAGGCCGTGATTCCCGTTGGAAGCAGCAACCACTCCGGCCTGGGCCTGCGCGGTTGAGAGCGAGAGTATTTTATTGGTCGCTCCGCGCAGCTTGAACGACCCGGTCTCCTGCAGATTCTCCATTTTGCAGAGGACCTTTGCAGATGACGCCGGGAAAATTGCTGAGACATCTTCGAGCGGAGTCTCCCTGATGGCGCCCCGAATCCGGCTGAATGCATGCTCGACGACAGACGCATCCAGTTGAGCTTTTGTTGATAACGGTTGCTGAGCTGCGCGATCCATAACACTGTTATTGTGCCATTTCTTCTATTGCATCCAACAAATCAGGAGGACGATTTGGCCGCAATTTTCGCAAATCGAGTTGAGTCTTCAGCCGTTCTCGCGGATAATTTATCGGTTCTGATCGGGAGCCTTTGCTGCTACCCGAAGCTGTTCGAAGTGGGAAACGGAGGGAACGGTGCCTCTTTCCTGGTTTGATCGCGTGTTGTTTTCTGGTGTGCAGAGAGCCGCCGGCCCGGCGCCGGTTCGGCTCGCGATGGGAACGCCTGACTACAGCCTCACCACCATGCCCTCAGAGGTACCCACGGTCTGGATCAAGGACCGGGCTGCTCTCAGGGCATTGGCGAGAAATCCGCAAATCAATTTCGGCGACCTCTATAGCGAGGGCGCAATTGAAGTTGAAGGCAATCTGGTCGATTTGATTGAGCGGCTGTACAAGGTCCCAGTTTCGTTTTCCGCGCGCATATATTCGAAGTGGCTGAGCTGGCTGGAATCGAACTCACTTCGCGGTTCTCGCGACAACATCCACCACCACTACGACATTTCGAACGATTTCTACAAGCTTTGGCTCGATCCGCAGATGGTTTACACTTGCGCGTATTTTCCCGAGCCAGAGGCGAGTCTTGAAGAAGCGCAGCGCGCCAAAATGGACCACGTGTGCAGAAAGGTTTGGCTGCGGCCAGGAGAAACGGTTGTGGAGGCAGGCTGCGGATGGGGCGCTTTGGCGCTGCATATGGCCGGCCAGTACGGAGTGAAGGTGAAGGCCTTCAACATCTCCAGCGAGCAGATCGCATATGCGCGCGAGCGGGCAAAGCGCGTGGGACTGGCGTCTCGTGTTGAGTTCATCCAGGATGACTACCGCAACATCAGTGGACGTTTTGATGCCTTTGTGTCTGTCGGAATGCTGGAGCATGTTGGGAAGAAACACTACACTGAAATGGCAGGCGTGATCGGCCGCACCATTGGCGACTGGGGTCGGGGTTTGCTGCATTTCATCGGGCGCAGCCGCTCGCAAAGCATGAATCCCTGGATCCGGCGCAGGATTTTTCCTGGTGCTTACCCGCCTGCGCTTCGCGAGGTGATGGAATTTCTTGAGCCTCATCAATTCAGCGTTCTGGATGTAGAAAACCTGCGCCAGCATTATGCCCGCACCTGTGAGTGCTGGCTTAAGGCATTTGAGCAGCAGTTTGAGATCGTGAAGGCGCAATTGGGCAGCCGTTTCGCCCGAATGTGGCGCTTATATCTTGCGGGTTCAACAGCCGCTTTTCGCGTGGGCAGCCTGCAATTGTTTCAGGTGGTATTCGCGGGTAGAGAATGCGCATCGCAACCATGGAACCGCTCATATCTGTATCAGCCGCGCGGAGAAGGTGAGGAGCAGGAATGCGCTCGTGCGATGTCCTGATCGTCGGCGGAGGACCCGCGGGATCATCCTGCGCCTGGGGGCTGCGCGATTGTGGGCTCGATGTGGTGGTGCTGGATAAGTCTTCGTTTCCTCGAGACAAGATTTGCGGCGGCTGGATCACGCCTTTCGTTCTGCAGGCCTTGCAAATCGATGCGGCGGAGTACGGGCGCGGCCGCATCTGCCAACCTATATCGGCATTTCGCGTGAGCTGCCTGGGACAGCGGGAAGCGCATATCAGCTACGACGAACCGGTCAGCTACGGCATCCGGCGGCGTGAGTTTGATGAGTACCTTTTAAGACGCTGCAGCGCCGACGTGCGCGAGAATGTTCCCATCAAGAGCATCGAACGGAGCGCCGCTAACTGGATCATCAATGGCGAGTTTAAGGCGCGTCTCCTGATCGGCGCCGGTGGGCACTTCTGCCCCGTAGCTCGTGTCGTGGGCGGCAAGCGTTCCGAGGCCCCGGTCGTGGCCCAGGAAGTCGAATTCCTCATGGATGAGAGTGAGACCGCGGCATGCCACGTTTCGGCCGAAACACCGGAGTTGTTCTTTTGCCGCGATCTTCAGGGGTACGGCTGGTGCTTTCGGAAAGGCAATTATCTGAACGTGGGCCTCGGTCGGCTCGACCAGCATAAGCTCAGTGAACACGTGAACGAATTTGCGGAGTTCCTGCGCGCCAGTGGCAGGATGGGTTTCAATTTAGCGCGCCGCTTTGCAGGGCACGCCTACCTACTGTACGGGTATTCACCACGCAAAGTATTCGATGACGGACTCTTGCTCATCGGTGATTCCGCCGGGCTGGCATATGCGCAGAGTGGCGAAGGGATTCGCCCCGCGGTGGAATCGGGATTAATGGCAGCGCAGGTCGTGCGGGCAGCGCCGGGCGACTATTCAGCCGCCCGGCTCAGCGCGTACTCCGGCCTGCTGCGGCAGCGGTTCGGGACCACCAGTCCTCCTGAACGCATGGCAAGCTATCTGCCGCACGGACTGCGGAATTTCCTCGCCAGAGCTCTTCTCAAAAGTGAGCGGTTCTGCCGCACCATGGTCGTGGAGAACTGGTTCCTGCGAATGAATGATGGCCCTCTGCCACATTTAACTTCGCTCGCCGGTGAGCAGTCTGTCCCCGTGGCGGTCTGAACCCATACTCACTTCTGTTGTATTGACCTGAGGTATTCCGTCAGGTTCTTCAGCCGAACGTTGCCGTAATCGCGGTCGTTTTCCACCTGATGAAAGATTGGTCCCCAAACGGGCATTTCGCGTGAGCCGTGGACCGACAGGACTTCATCGCCGGAGATTAGATTGCGGACCCGGTCCGCTGGGAAAAGACCGCCGTTACGTCGAGCGATCGTGGTCAGGTCAGGCACCGAATCTCTGAGGGCCGACGCCACGGGACCGTCGCCTTTTGCATCAGTCCCATGACAAGGCGCACAGTGAGCCCGGTAGAGATCGGGTCCTTTCAGCGAAGTAATGAGGTGCACACTCTGTTCGTCGTTTTCTTTTTGTGCTTGTGCGACATCGTGGTGTGATGCCGCTCCACGAAGCAGAATCCAGGCGACCAAAATGGCAAATCCGAAGAAGCCGTACCAGTGCATCTGCGTTTTCATAGGAAGGCTCCCGTATGCATTTAATGCTCCTACAGGCTAGTTCTTCACACTGTGACCGGAATCACCGAAGGAAGACTCAAAACTGGAGCACCGCCGCGCCCCGGATTCCATCGTGCTTAAGAGCGTTGAGAGCCTGGTTGGCCTGGGCGAAGGGGAAGATCTGCACTTCAGTGTGGATCGGGATTTCTGCTGCAAGGCGGAGAAAGTCGCGGCCGTCGTCACGGGTATTATTGGCCACCGTCTTGATTGATCGCTCGCGGTAGAGCAGCGAATAGTCAAAACCGGGAATGGGAGTCATGTAGATTCCTCCCAGAACCAGCGAGCCTCCTTTTCGTAACGCCCGGAGCGCTGGTGGAACCAACTCGCCCGCGGGAGCGAAGATGATGGAGGCGTCAAGCTTCTCCGGAGGCTCCTCAATCGTGCCGCCTGTCCAAACCGCGCCCAGTTCGGCAGCCAGCGCGCGATGTTTTTCTTCACGGGTGCAGACGAACACCTTTGCGCCCCAATGTTTCGCCACCTGGATACAAACGTGCCCGGCGGCGCCGAAGCCATAAATCCCCAAATTGAAGCCGTCCGGATTGCCCCGCGCCTCAATGCCGGTGAGCCGAAGCGAGCGAAAGCCGATGATTCCCGCACAGAGCAGCGGCGCAGCCTGAAGATCGCCGAACGCCTCCGGCAACGGATAGACAAAATCCTGGTGCGCGACAATGAATTCAGCAAATCCGCCGTCGTGCGTGTAGCCGGTGAACTCGGGAAAGTCGCAGAGGTTCTCGCGACCGCTGCGGCAATAGAGGCAATGTCCACACGTCTTGTAAAGCCACGCAATCCCGACTCTCGTTCCCACGTTGTGCCGGGTGGCCTCGGGTCCGAGCGCTTCAATGACTCCAACGACCTGATGTCCGGGGATCACCGGCGTTTTTTTCGGCGGGAGCTCTCCTTCCGCGACGTGCAGGTCAGTACGGCAAATCCCGCAAGCAGTCACGCGAACCAGAACTTCGTCTCCCGCTGGAGTGGGTGGAGGTATCTCCGCGAGCGTGAGAGGTTTGGTTTCAACCAGGGCGGGCTTGTGCAGCAGCCAGGCTTGCATGACTTTCATTTTAAGGAATCACGGTGGCGCCGGCATGGGAATGATTTCCAGTCCGGTACGGCATTCGGCGCAACTCGTAGAACGCGATGCTTCTATTCCCCGGCAGCTCCGGAGTTAACGCCCGGGATGTGTCTGGCATGTTTGCCGAGAACGCGTTGCAACTGCCGGTCGATTCGCGGAAAACGGTTACGCAGTCGAATGATCCAGCGTCGCGCCCAGTCATGCTGTGTGGAAAGGATGGTCAATCCAATCAGAAGGAAAAGGATTCCCTGTAACACAGGCACAAAAAGTCCTATGGTACCGAGCACGACGAAGAACCAGCCGGCAATTTCGATGAGGATACGTTTCATTGGGTGTTCGATTTGATGCGCCGAGGCGCCGTAGAGACGCTAAACATTCAACGATGCGCAGCGACCGAGCAGGGACAGAAGGTCGGGGTTCAGGGTTGCACAGTCTGCTTCCAGTTTGTATTCAGAGGCAGGGATTGCAGGCTGGAGGCATCCCAGCCTCCGCCTAACGCTTTAATTAGAGAAACTGAGGTCACCAGGCGCTGCCCGAGGAGTTGCGCGGCCAGACGCTGATTGTCCAGAAGAGTCTGCTCTGCCGTGACTACGTCGAGGTACGTGACAAGGCCGCCCACGTAGCGATCATTCGCAATCTTCAGTGCACGCTGCGCGGCATCGACTGCCTGGTTTTGCGTGTCGGCGGCCTGGGCAAGAATGCTGAGCCCGGAAAGACCATCTTCCACTTCCTGGAAGGCGGTGAGCACGCTCTGGCGATAATTCGCAACGGAAGCGCCATAGGCGGAACTGGCGAAATCCATCTGCGCCTTTCTGCGTCCCCCGGACAGCACGGTTTCAGCAACGTTCGCACCCAGAGCCCAGAACACGCTGGGAGCGTTCGCCAGTGTCGTGATGTCATGGCTGTTGAAGCCTGCGCCGCCAGTAATGCCGATGCTGGGAAAGAAGGCGCTTTTCGCCACGCCGATCTGCGCGTTCTGCGCGGCCATAAGGCGTTCGGCCTGGGCAACGTCAGGGCGGCGCTCCAGCACGTCAGAAGGAAGACCTACCGGAAAAGCCGGTAGCGCAATCGCCAGCGGCTTTACCGGAATGCTGAAGCTGGAGGCAGAAACGCCGGTCAAGGCAGCGATGGCATGTTCAAACTGGGCACGCTGGTTGCGCAGCAGAGTGGCTTGCGTACGCGTGGCATTGAGCTGCGTTTCCTGCTGAGCCACGTCAAGGCCTGAGGCGACGCCACCAGCATGGCGGTTGTTCACCAGATCGAGGGCTTTTCCCTGGTATTGCACCGCCGAATCAACTACCGCGATTTCTGCGTCGAGTTCGCGCAGGTTGAAGTAGTCGGCCGCCAGGTCGGATGTGACCAGTAAACGCACGTTTTCCAGAGCTGCAGCGGATGATTGATAAGCCGCATTGCTCGATTCCACGCTGCGGCGCAGGCCGCCGAATACGTCCGCTTCCCAGCTCGCGTTGAAGGGAACCACAAACCCGTTCTGTGTCACGGGAGCGGAGAGCGGAACACCAGACGCGGTAGGCTGATTGGCGGAACTGCGTGAGCGCTGCGCAGTGACTCCGGCTGCGAGTTGAGGAAAAAGGCCGGATTGAGTGATGCGCACCGTAGCTCGCGCTTGCTCAAGCTGATTGCGCGCGGCTTCGAGCGTCTGGTTGGCCTTGATGGCCTGAGCTTCGTACTGGTTCAGCTCTTCATCGTGGAATATAGTCCACCAACTGCCTTTGGGGATGGTGTCCTGCGGGCTGGCGATGCGCCACGGCGCCTGCTCCTTCCATGTAGGCGCCACCGGGACAGATGGACGGGTGTAATTAGGGCCGACTTTGCATCCGGCAAAAATTGCAAGCAGGGCAGCGGCAGCCACAAGCCGGAACGGCGCACGGATCACGAGTGGGTCTCGCCTCCTGCCTTTACGTTCACCTGCTGGCCGTCTTCGAGCGAGTCAGCGGGATTCATCACGATCTGTTCGTCCGAGTTGAGGCCGGAGAGGATCTCGAGCTTTGTGCCGAAGTCGCGACCAATCGTTACTGGCTTGAGATGAACCTTACCGTCTGGCCCGACCACGGCAACGCGCGGACCCTCAGCGCGAAACAGCAGCGTACTTACCGGGACGGTAATGCGGGTGGCCTGCAGAGGCACGGCGAAGGAGACTTGGGCGTAAGCGCCGGGCAGCAGCCGGTCGCCTTTGTTGGGAACATCGATCTCAGTCAACAGCGTGCGGGTGCCGGGATCGATGGCGTCAGCCGTGCGGACCACCTGCCCGGTAAATTTCTGCCCCGGATACTCCTGCAACTGAACATATGCCGACATTCCACGTTTGATGGAGGGAGCGTCTGACTGAGGCACGTTAACGTAAACGCGCAGAGGATCGACCTGGGCGATGTCGAACAGTTCACGTTGTCCAGTGCTGCCGGCCGTGATCAAAGCGCCGGTATCCACGTTGCGGCGCGTGATCACGCCGGAGAAGGGAGCGTAGATGTGCTTAAAGGATTCAAGCTGCTGAAGGCGGCGGACATTCGCGTCGGCGGCGGCAAGATTGGCTTGTGCCTGTGTATAGGCGCTGGTCTGCTGGTCAGCTTCCTGCTGCGATACCGAATCAGTCTTGCGCAGATTGGTCCAGCGCTCAGCAGAGCTTTTGGCCAACTGCAGTTGGGCGGCAATCTGCTGACGTGTCGCTTTAGCCTGGGAAAGTTCCTGATCCACCTCAGGCGTATCGATCTCGGCCAGCAACTCGCCTTTCTTTACTTGGCTGCCAATGTCCTTGGTCCAGCGAACCAGATAGCCGTTGGTGCGCGCATAGATGGCTGATTGCGTGTAAGCCTGAAGCTGCGCGGGAAGCATCAACCGTTCGTCGGAAGGCTCGGCGCTGGGCTTGGTTACGGCGACGGTGGGCACGGCGAGCTTCTCCGTCTCTTTTGCCAGCGCATGACTTTCAGAAAAACGCCGAGCTATGGCGAACCCGCCGGCAACCACCAGCACGAGGAGCGCAATCACCGCGAACCGAAGGCTGTGGGACCTGCCCCGAGACTTAGACGGGGTTGCGGTTTCAGGAGCAGGTTGTTGTATCAATTGGGTCATAGATTGGGTCCTTCAGGCTGCACTCGAGTCCTGCGGCCGTGAAGCACGCTGAAAACCACCGGGACAAAGAACAATGTTGCCACAGTCGCAAAGGTGAGGCCACCGATCACGGCGCGTCCCAGCGGAGCGTTCTGCTCGCCGCCTTCACCCAGACCGAGCGCCATCGGCACCATCCCGATAATCATGGCCAACGCCGTCATGATGACCGGGCGCATACGCGTGTAGCCGGCTTCCAGCGCGGCTTCCCAGGCGCTCAAGCCCTGGTCCATGCGCTCGCGCGCAAACGAGATGACCAGAATGCTGTTGGCGGTCGCCACGCCCATACACATGACTGCGCCCGTCAGCGAGGGGACGTTTAGCGTGGTATGGGTGAGCAGCAGAATCCACACGATTCCAGCCAAAGCGCCGGGAAGCGCGGTAATGATAATGAAAGGATCGAGCCAGGACTGAAAATTCACCACGATCAGCAGGTACACCAGCACAATGGACATGAGGAGCCCGAACCCCAGTCCCGCAAATGAGCTGGTCATGGTTTGCACCTGGCCGCGCATGACAATCTCACTGCCGCGGGGCAGATGCTTCTCAAATTCGCTGACGATCTTCCGCGTATCCGCGGCCACGCCGCCCAGATCGCGTCCCTGCACACTGGCATAAACATCCACTACTGGTTGGATGTTGTAGTGCGATACTAGGGCCGGGGTCACAGCGGGCCGGATGGTAGCCAGGTTCGCAAGCACCTGCGGAGCCGGAGCGCCGGGCGCGTCCAGAGGCGTGTTCATCAGCGCCTGAAGCGAATCCAGATGGTATTCAGGCGTCTGGACAGCGACGTTGTAGGTAACTCCGTTTTGCGGGTTCAGCCAGAATGTGGGCGCGGTCTGAAAGCTGCCGCTGAGGGAGATGAGCAGGTTTTGAGCGACGTCACGCTGTTGCAGCCCCACCTGTTGGGCGCGGCTGCGGTCGACGTTAAGTTGGAGTGCGGGCACATTTCTGAGCTGCTGAACGTGAACATCAACAGCTCCGGGGACGTGGCGGAGACGGTTGGTCAGCTTCTCTGCGATGAAATAATTCTCGTCCTGATTCTTGCCGATGATCTGAATATCCATAGGCGACGGCAGACCAAAGTTCAGGATCTGGCTCACGATGTCAGCGGGCTGAAAAAAGAACTCCACGCCTGGAAACAGGCGGGGCAGCTTTTCGCGAAGCTTTTTCACGTATTCATCGGTCGGCCGGTGCTTCTGCTGATTGAGAGAGACCAGGATTTCTGCGTCGGAAGTTCCAATCGCTCCTGCCGTGCTGTAGGTATTGTTGATGGAGCTGTACGGCATTCCGATGTTGTCAAGAATCGTGACCAGCTCATTGCGCGGAATCTCGTTGCGCAGAACGTTTTCTACCTCATCGCACAGACGAGCGGTTTCTTCAATTCGCAGGCCGGCCCGGCCCCGTACATGCAGGCGGAAAATGCCCGCATCCACGCTGGGGAAGAAATCCTGGCCAAGGAAGAAAACCAGGCCGAGCGACAATCCGCAGAAAGCGAGAAAAGAAGCAATGAAAATTCGGCGATGTTCCAGACAAGCTGCCAGCGTGGAGTGGTAAGCATCTCGCCATTGCTCAAACTTTGCCTCAAACCAGCGCTGCAATCGCTGAAATGGAGCGAAGATCCCGCCTGGCTCGTGATGCTCCTCATGCTCGTGGCCGCGCAGCAGGTACATGAGCAGTGTAGGCACCAGCGTTCGCGATAGCAGGTACGAGGCCAGCATGGCAAAGACAACGGCTTCTGCCAACGGTACGAACAGGAACTTGGCCACGCCGGTCAGGAAGAACATGGGCACAAACACAATGCAGATACACAGCGTGGAGACAAAGGCCGGGACAGCTATCTGTGCGGCGCCTTCAAGGATGGAGGCAGTCAGCGGCTTCCCTGTGGCGAGATAACGGTCAATATTTTCAATCGTTACCGTGGCGTCGTCGACCAATATGCCGACGGCGAGCGCGAGTCCTCCCAGGGTCATGATGTTCATGCTCTCGCCCAGAGCACTGAGCAAAATGACGGAACAAAGAATGGAAAGCGGGATGGAGATGGCGATGATCAGGGTGCTGCGCCAGTTTCCAAGGAACAGGAGAATCATGACCGCTGTGAGACATGCGGCGATCAGCGCTTCTTTGATTACGCCTTCAATGGAAGCGCGCACAAACAGCGACTGATCAAAGAGCGTCTTCATCTCTAGGTCTTCGGGCAGCGTGGGCGCAAGCTTCTTCAGCGTAGCTTTGACGTCGGCGACGATGTCCAGAGTTGACGTGGCGCCATTCTTCATGATGCTGATCAGCGTTCCGCGCCGTCCGTCCTGGCGAACAATATTGGTTTGCGGGGAATAGCCGTCGCGCACATATGCGACGTCATGCAGATACGTGGTGACGCCATTCTGCGTGCGTACAGGGAGATAGTTGAGTTCCCCTACGGTGGTCGGGCTGCCATTCATTTCCACCTGATACTGCACGGGGCCAATCTTGGCGCTGCCGGAGGGCAGAATCAGATTTTGCTGGTTGACGGCGTTCACTACGTCGACCGGCGTGAGCCCTTTAGATTGGAGCGCGGCCGTGTTCAGGTCCACGGCGATGACGCGCTGCTTGCCTCCATAGGGGAACGGAATGGCGGCGCCCGGAATGACCGTCAATTGCGGACGCACGAAGTTGAGCGTGAGATCGAAAAGTTGCTGTTCCGAAAGACTGTTGCTGCTGACGCCGACCTGGACAATAGGAACGCTGGAGGCGGAATAAACGATGATCAGCGGCGGCTGCGTCCCCGGGGGCAGGCTCCGTACTGCCGTCTGAGAAATTGCGACCGTTTGGGCCAGAGCAGTCTGGAGATTGGCTGAAGGATGAAAGAAGACCTTGGTGATGGCACGGCCATCCATGGCCTGTGTTTCGACATGTTCAATATCGTTGACCGTGGTGGTCAGGCCCCGTTCCGTGTTGCTGACGATCCGGTCTGCCATCTCTTCGGCGGACATGCCGGTGAATTGCCAGATGATGCTGATGACGGGAATATTGATGTCGGGAAAGATATCAACCGGGGTGCGCAGGATTACGATGGGACTGAGAATCAGGATCAGCAGCGCCATCACGATAAACGTATAAGGACGATTCAGCGCCAGCTTGACAATCCACATCTGTAGGGTCCCTCAGGAGTTGTGACTGCGCTGGATCCATTCAAAAGCAGGATTTTAGAATGGATCGGCGCAAATCAAATTCGATCTGCAGCAGCGAGCAAACGATTCAGGATTAAAGCGTATTTTAACAGGCGAATTCGTGGGTGGAATCGTAGGGCAGAAGGATTAACAGTTCTTTACGGCTGAACCATAGAGGAACACGGGGTTTTTGTTCTTAAATCCCGAGCCCGTGTAATTTGCGGGTGAGGGAACCCTACATTCCGATTCTGTGCGCTTTTAGTGCGTTCTAGTCAGATCCGCGTTTCCGCGTTGTCGGTTTTAGGAATGTCGCCAGCGTAGGGATCACCTCACCCGCAAGCGCGGGGGGTGAGGGATTTCGGAAACATCTCCGTGTTTCTCTGTGCCCTCTGTGGTGATTCCTGCTTGTAACGCAGCTCACATTTGCCCATACACCGGCACGGCTGCTCCATGAATGAGCTTCGCTTCATCGGTGCAGAGGAACAGAATCACGCGAGCAATCTCTTCCGGCTTGGCCCATTGCAAAAAATCGGCGGCAGGCATGGCGCGGCGATTGGCTTCCGTATCAATGATGCTGGGCAAGACGGAATTCACGCGCACACCGCTCCCTTTGAGGTCCTGCGCGAGGCAATCGATCATGGCGACCGCAGCGGACTTGGAAGAAGCGTAAGCAGCGGCGCCCGCTGCGTGATCAAAAGCCGCGCGTGCGGCGACGTTCACGACCGACCCAGTGTTCTGCTTGAGCATAGCGGGAAGGGCGGCATGGGCGAGCGCATAGCCGGCATTTACGTTCAAGTTGAACATAAGATGC
>Ga0134128_10002627_pt1 | contig 22165 bp, 18 predicted proteins | sample KB31754_FD_96462 | JGI IMG/M metagenome (GOLD analysis project Ga0134128, IMG submission 96462) | Terrestrial soil microbial communities with excess Nitrogen fertilizer from Kellogg Biological Station, Michigan, USA - KB3-175-4 | ecosystem: Environmental > Terrestrial > Soil > Unclassified ... | reverse complement strand
TAAGGAGGTGGGACCCGATCTCCTCATCCACGCATTAATTCACGAACCTTAGCGCCTTTGAATGTTTTCTAAGCCAAAGCAAAAAGCTGAGACAAAAAAACGGTTGTCTCGATCGCGGCATGAGCAGCCAGCAACGACGAGATGAAGTAGATTCTGTGACGACAAGTCAATAAGCTGTTTCTCATTGAGCGGCGGGCAGCACCGGGCTACTATATCGGGCATTCTCCCTTCCGAGGACAACACTTTGTCGAAGTTGAAATCAGGACAAGACAATGCCCTGGAACTCGGCATTAGCCTCCGCAACGCATACGACGGCGAGCCCGTGGTGTCCTTCGTGCCCTCGCGCGACTTCGTGCCCCCCAATAGCCATAGCGAGCGCCTGGAATGGATACGCAAGTCTTATGAGCGCTTCCTCGCGAAACTTTTAGAAAAAGAAGAGTTGGTCGGTCCTCCGCCCACGGACATCCGGTAGAATATCCCTCTACAACCTCGTCCAGGTGAGCGGGATTCCGCCCGCCGCTACGGTCACGAGGAGCGCAGGCTACCAGCCTGCACCATCGTAGAGCGGAGCCATGACGCAGCAACTACTCAAGCCGGCTGAAGAACACAATCGCGCCACCAAGCGTGTCTATATTGAGACGCTCGGTTGCCAGATGAACAAGTCCGACTCCGAGCACATGCTGGGGTTGCTCGACGAGATTGGCTACAGCCAAACGCCCAATATCAAAGATGCTGACTTGATGATCCTCAACACGTGCGCCATTCGCTCCGGTGCCGAAGACAAAATGTTCAGCTATCTGGGACACTGGCGCGAAGTCAAACAGCAACGCCCGGGAACGCTGATTGCCGTAGGCGGCTGCGTGGCGCAAGATCAAGGCGAGGAATTGATCAAACGCTCCCCCGGCGTCGACATAGTTTTCGGCACCCACAATCTGCATCGACTGCCGGATCTGGTTTTGCAAGCGCGCGATACAAAAAGGAAAGTAGTAGAGATCTATCAAGAACTTCCAGACGATCTGCCGGAGCTGCCTGTAATCAGGCAAAACAGCATCAGTGCTTGGGTCTCGATAATTTACGGTTGCGACTACAACTGCACATACTGCATCGTCCCCTACGTGCGCGGAAGAGAAAAAAGCCGCAGCCTCGATCAGATTATGCAAGAAGTTCGCGAGCTTGAACAAGCAGGCTACAAGGAAATTACTTTTCTCGGACAAAACGTCACGGCCTATGGTCATGATCTCGAACCCGCCTTACACCTTGGTCATCTTCTGGAAGCGGCCGGCACCATGAATGGTATCAAGCGCGTTCGCTTCATCACCGGACATCCACGCGATCTCAGACCGGAGATCATCGACGCCGTATCGAACGTTTGGAACGCTTGCGAATATTTCCACATTCCCATTCAAGCCGGCAGCGACCGCACGCTGCGCCGCATGGCGCGCGGCTACAACACCGACTTCTACCGGCGCATGGTCGAGCGCATTCGCGACAAAGTGCCGGATGCCGCGATCACATCCGATTTCATAGTCGGCTTTCCGGGTGAGACCGAAAACGAGTTTATGGAGACCGTCAGTTTCGTCGAAGAAATTTGCTTCGATCAGTGCAACACTGCAGCCTACTCGCCGCGCCCACACACGGTTGCCGCAAACTGGGATCCGCAAGTTCCGGACGACGAAAAATACGAACGCTTGCGTTTCCTCAATTCGGTAATGCAGGACGTTTCTCACCGCAGAAACAAACGTTATTTGGATAGAACGGTGGAAGTTCTAGTCGAAGGTCGCAGCCAACGCAATCCTGAACGCCTCACCGGACGCACCCGTTCCAATAAGATCATCAACTTTGAAGGACCAGAATCGCTGATCGGACAATTGGTTGACGTTCACGTCGAAAGCGCCAGCCCTTGGGCTCTGCGCGGCTCGATCCCCGTCCGCATCGGCGGCTGAATTCATTAATACGGCGAAAGCATGCGGTAGCCCATGTAGGGCAGGTAGCTGTACATGTAGCTAGGACTATATCCGTAGCCAGACCCGTACATGCTGCGAGACATCATCATCATCATGCCCATTGGCACGGCAACACGAGCCGCTCGGCCGGCGGTACTGGCTGCTACTGAACTGGCGCTGCCGGCTGCGTTTTCCAGCTTCTGGAGGAAGGGATGCCCCTTTTTGTTTTTGTGTTTGTGTTCGGACTTGGCCAGTGCCTGCTGCTGCGCGGCGGTCAGGGGCGGTTGTTGCACCGTCATCCACGGTGACTGGCCCTGGGCATTGCCGTATTGCTGGTCGAGTTGTGTGCGGGCCATCAACGGCTGCGAAGGCATTGCTGCAGGATATTGCTGTCCATTGACCATGCCGGGGACTTGCTGCTGCCCATAACCCATACTGTTCTGCGCCAGAGCCGGCTGAAACGCCACAAGCAGGCTAACTAAAGCCATTGCCGCGCCGACGCGCCCCGGTTTCTGATGATTTAGAGTCAAGTTCGTTTCCCCAAAAGCTCTGCCGGCCTAGACAATAGCCACTTAACGGAAGAAAGCCCACACGGTTTCCCGCATCTTTTCGGTCCGCCATTTAAGATGTTGCTTATCGGTCGGGTTTAAAAGCCACTGCGTAAACGACAGCCGATCACTGCAAAATGCGAAAGTCGAAGCCTAGCGTGCCACGCTTGCCTTCGGTGCCGGTTGTATAAAGGTCCGAGACGCTGTGGAAGTACTCATGGTCGTCGTGGAATAATCCCTCGCCGACTTGCAGTTGTGTTTGCAAAAGCGGCTTGTGATCAAGGTCGTACACCGTGCTTGTCGGCGCGATGACGTCTTGAAGCACAATTGGGATGGCTGACACTATGAAGTCGGCGCCATCCTGGTGAATGCCGTCAGGCAGGACGAACGGTTCATCCTTCGTCGCCTGCATCGTCACCTGGTGCACCACAACTTGCAAGGCTTTGCACCGCTTGTGAGCAAAGATCTCTTTGCACAAGGTGTACAACAATCGCTTAAAACCTGGTTCTTCCGTCAATTCTTCCGACGCTTCCTCGAATTGTCTGGGCAAGGAAAGCGGATGCCCTTTAGGGGCGTTCAACTGAATAAACACCCCAGCCTTGAGACGATGTATGCGAATCTTGCCGTCATCACCGAGTTCCGCGTCGAATCTGGCGATAGTGCGCTTGCGCCGCGTGGGCATTTGCTCGAATTCTTTGCGCTCAACAGGCGTTAGTTTGCTCAGCAACGGTGCCACTTCTTCTAATGCATTATCATGCGCGTAGTAGTCGGCCAGGAAATCGCGAAGTCGTTGTTTCTCCTTGGGAAACTTGCCTTTGAGAAATTCAACCTGACGAAGTTTGCGCTCATAAGTGTCGTCATGCAAAGCATCGAACGTGTGTTTAATATCTACAAAATCCTGCGCGTTCACGCCGAATTCGGAGAGCTTGAACTTGTGCAGCAAGGGCTCGTCTACTAATAGGTCGATTTTGTGCGCCGTGGCGATTAGCTCGTCCGTGACAATCTGCGGGTTGGGATCTTTGAAGGGCAAAAAGTGGCGAGCCCGCACATGCAGAATATCATCCTGCTGCGCTTTAGGTTCGTCGCTATCCTGTTTCACATTCTTTCCGGTAAACATGGCAGCTCCTTCCTTGACTCACGATGATGCTACCCCCGCGACAAATGGGCGATGAAAACTGGCCCAAAATTATTCATCTAGTGGAGTAATAGCGCCTTGAGCGTCTGGATTTCATCTTCCAGCGCTCCTGACTCAATATCCGGCTTTAACTTTTCAGGTATCAAAGCCGGATAACTGCAATGCTGGGCTGCCAGAAGCGTCTGTAAGCGTCGCTGCTTCAAGATTGAGGCACTAGCCTGCCAGACCTCCAGGGTCTGCACTACGGAGCTTTTGCCCGAGCCTTTAACCTCCTTCAGCAGGAAGTCATAATCGCGCGCCGAATAATTTTCCGTTTTCTTCATGACGGTGTCCACCTCCTCAGCCGGGATCGGACAGCCCTTACGGTCGAACATTTCGGTGACAAACTGCCGCCGCTCGTCTCCATCGAGGTCAAAAATCGGCACCTGAATCGGTGCCCGGCTTTTTACGTCCGGATCGAGTTCGTCCGGGCGGGAGGTCATCAGTCCCCAGAGAACTTTGCCGAACATAGCGCGGTCGCCCATCATCTTGATGATATTACCGGCCAGGCGCTTTTCCGTTTCATGCGTGTCGCTGCGATGAACGCTTCCGAATTGTGTGTGAGCCTCATCGACAAGAATCAAAATTTTGCCGTAGGTTTTTATACGCAAACGCAATTTCTCAAAAAACGTTTCGGTCTGCCCGAAGTACATGCCGCGCAACCCGGTCAGCTCAATGACGACGCGCCCGGATTCACAGGCGAAGGCCTCCATTTGGAACGTCTTACCCGCACCGTTGGGCCCCGATACCAAAATGGCGGGGACAGCGGTTGCCGAACTTTCACAACGCCTGAAAATGTCCATGAAGATCTCGCCGGTCTTCTTGTAGCCGACGATGTCAGCGCGCGTGTGCTCCGGACGCGAAATGCGGATCAAGTCACCGAGGTCGGCCTTCATAACCTCGTTAATCTCGGCAAGCACATCTTGCCGTTTAATTACTGAGTTGCCTCTTTTGCCGACCTCGAGAATGTCTTGAATGGCTGTCACTGCTAATCCGGCCGTATCAGCGACAAAACCATCTACGCCGTTTTCAAACTGTTGTGCCGTCGCCGGCGGTGCGCCGCCGTTGCCACCGACGAAATACTTGACGTACTTGTCTCTTTCCGCATCGTTGGGAAGTTCGATCTCAATATGTTGAACAGAAGGCAACGCCAGAATACGCGAATTTATTTCAAGCCTCGTATCGGCCACCAGAGCGATCAAATGGCTACTGCTTCGGAACCACGGGGCCTCGATTAAGTTCAAGAAGGTAACCAATCGCTGCCTGTCCACCTCGGCAAGATGCTCGAAATCGCCATCAGGCAGGAGCGATCCGGCGAATTGCAGCACGCAACAAACCGGCTTCACTTGCTTGTTGTCGCGCCTTACGGTGACCACAGCCTGCAAAATTTCTTGAAGCAGAACAAGGGCAGGCAGCGGGCTGTATCGCGTCGAATTTATGTTATCCCGCAGATCGCCGATTTTCTCTGCCTTCGTAACCGCAATCGCATCGGCCGAAGCACAGATTCCCGACAGCGTGTGCAGATCGGTGGGATCGTAGAATCCGAGCCCGGTCGCGATATCAAGACGAACCATGGTGAACATGCCCGACAGCGCCTGATAAAGCGTCTGTTCGAGTTCGAGAAAGCGGTTTTGTTGTTTGCACCAGAACAAGTCATGCGTATCGCCCGTCAGCACCGCAACGCTTTTGCCCCGGTCGGAGTAGGCATTGCTCAATGCGTCGAGAAATGCCGGGCGTTCATACGGCGTGTTGACGACGATACTGGTATTCATACACAACTGCCTCCGCCACCTTCTTTGATGGCATCAGGGTGACTCAAGTCGAATTTGAACTGCGACTGATGATGGTGGGGAGTAAGGCCTTCCTCGCCAATTTCGTTTATCAGCGCTTTGAACTCCGGCGTATCACCAAACTGCGACGGCAATATATCGCCGCCGAGAACTTTGCGATCGACGACAATTTTTGAGCCATGCCCGGGATTTTGGTTTTCATCACACCAGTATTGAGAAAGACAGATCAACCTCGTGCCGAGCTTAACTGCCTCGTCCAGGTCGTGCGTCACGAAGAACACAGTCAAATTGTGTTTCTTCCATTGCTGATGAATAAAGTCTTGCATCTCTTCGCGCCGGGTTCTATCCAGCGCACCAAAAGGCTCATCCATCAAGAGAATCTTCGGCTTCATAATTACGGCTTGCGCTATGGCAACACGTTGTCGCATGCCGCCGGACAACTCATACGGATATTTCTCCGCATCGGCGCGCTCCAATCCGATATCAGCAAGATACTCATAAGCTTCTTCGCGCACCCGCCGGCGAATGCGAATGTAGGGAAAGATTTCCAGAGCGGTGGATAAGGGTGAGCGCTTGGGCGCAACATAGGAAACAGCTATGGCGGCGCCGCTGCCCGCATTGCCGCTGCCTGCATTTTTACTGAAAGAGTCCTCATCCAAAGGCTGGCTATGGTGATGGTTTTTCTTCCTGAAGCGTTTGGCGATCGCGTGAGTGAGATCCTCAGCCGCAATCACGGGCAAAGCACTGACGGTTTGCCAGAGATTTGTTTGCTGCAATACCAATCCAAAACAAATATTGTCCAGAACGCTTAGATGCGGAAATAAGGAATAGCCCTGGTAAACGATTCCGCAGTCTGGTCCAACCCGCTCGACCTTGTTTCCGTCAATGAGAACGGTGCCCGCGTTGGGAAACTGCGCTCCTAAAAGCAAACGCAGCATTGTCGACTTGCCGCAGCCTGAAGGTCCAACAACGGTGATCAGTTCGCCACGCCGAACGCGCAAGCTGATGTTGTTCAATATCGTGCGAGTTTCGTCTTCCTCCGTGTATTGAACACATACTTTCTGCGCGTCTATGAAATATTCGGACATCAGGGTTGCCTCATTGTTGGTCGACCCACTTATAGCGGGTTTCCAACCATTGGAAAATGTAATCAAGCAAGAACATAATCAAAGTCGCCCAGATGACGTAAGGGATGATGATGTCCATAGCCACATATCTGCGCAACACAAAGATTCGATAGCCGATGCCCACTGCCGCGGCAATACTCTCACCGGCAATCACATAGCACCAGGCGGCTTTGAAATTCAGCCTGAGAGTGCCGAGCATCTTAGGGAGCAATTGCGGGAATATGACGCTCCAGGCAATTTCGGACTCCGAGGCACCAAGCGTTTGCGCTTTGTAGAACTGCTCGTGCGGTATCTCCTTGGTACGATGACAGGCATCGAGCACGACACCAGGCAGCACGCCAATCACAACCAGGGCGACCTTCGAAAGCTCACCTACGTCAAACACTATAAATAAAATGGGCAAGAGCAAAAGCGGTGGAACCTTATCGGCGAAAACAAAAAATCGATAGAACAATGACTCCACAATGGGAAACGTCCCCATGTACAGACCAATCACCACACCGAATGCAACGAAAGCCATACCGATGGCAAAGCGCTGACACGAGGCCGCGGTATCCATCCACAGCCGAAGGTCTCCCCTCGAATCAGGCTCCACGGCAGTGCTCTTGAAGCCATCCCACATCTGCACGGGTGTGGGCATCAGTTTGGAAGATGCCGTCGCACTGTCGGTGTTGTGGGCCTCCTGGTCTCTTACGTACCAGCAGCCCCAGAGGTAAAGAGCCACGATCAATATAAATGGAAGAACGCCGAGCGCGACATCCGCCCAGCGTGGCAATCTGCTGTCCGTTCTAAAGAACGTCAGATGAGGCGCGTGTGACTTTACCGTTGCCTTTGCCTTTGCCTGCGCCACTGCACGTGGTATCTGCATCCTCCTCCGCCTTTCTCTTCCTCTTCCAGTGGTACCGGCGGGCTTTAGCCCGCTTTGGAGAAACCGCAGGGCCGGTCGCCCGGCCCTGCTTTATTGTTCCCTATTTTTTCAACGAGAGCTTGCCGTCGGCAGCTTCCGCCATGAACGTATCGACATAACGCATCTTCACGTTATTCTTGTCTCCCTGGATGGTGCCATCCGGATACTGGATTCCGACGACATCAACCGACTTGGCATTTTCTCCAAGCAAACCATGGGCAAAGCAGAATTTGCGGACCATATCCTGCTTGGACTTAAGGTCACTCGATTTGGTATAGTCCAGAGCCGCTTTCGGTGTGTAGTACATCGCCGTCGTCTTCAATTGTCCTTTGAATTCCGTAGGCGATGTCTTGGCAAGATCAGCCATGCGAGCAATGGCTTTGTCCGCCGCGGGTCCGGGCTGGCTCATCACACCCATTACTTCGTACCAGGCACCGACGAGGGCGCGAGCGAAATTGGGATCGGATTTGAGAACTTTGGAATTAACGACAAGCAAGTCCTGAATTTCGCCCGGCACTTTCGACGAATCGAAGACACGCGTGATGCCGGGATTTTTCTCGATTTCCATTACCATCGGATTCCAGGTGACTACCGCTTTCTGTGTCTTGCTGGCCAGGAAAGACGGTGCGATGTCCGAGTCGGACACGTTGACGATTTTTACGTCGGACTCTTTCATCTTGTGTCCTTCGAGAGCGCGACTGAGCAAGTACTGCGAAACCGTCTTCTCTACCAAATACACGTTCTGCCCTTTGAGCTGCGGAATTTGCATCTTGTCGCGAGTAAGTACCGCGTCATTGCCGTTGCTGTAATCGCCCATAATTACCGCGGAGGAATCGACTCCGGCCGCCGACGGCATATCCAGCGTCTCCATATTCGTCGCTGTGACCGCATCGGCTTGTCCGGCCACATAAGCCTCGAGACTTGGCACGTAATCCATGTACTTGACGGTGATATTCTGTCCGTACTTGTCCGCCCACTTTTTGATGATGCCGGCCTCATTGGCGTAATACCAGGGCATCCATCCCGCATAGATGGAGACGGCAAGTGTGTGCGGTTTTGACTTCGTCTCCACCGCTCCCACCGGAAGCGTGGCGGCTCCCATCGCCATGCAGCCGACAAGCAGTGTACTCAAGAAACGTTTCATTTTTTAACTCCTGTTTTGTCGTGATACCAGATACGGTGACACCCAATATTCAGTTTAAAGGACAGAAGCGGGCTCTCGCCCGCCGCTACCATAATAATTTAGATCTTCGGCCGATCCTCCGTGTTGGCAGGCGCGGTTCCGGTTGCCTGCTCTTTTTCCGCCTTGCGAGCTTCAACCAGCTTCTTGAAGTCGGAGGAAGCGGTCGATTGTTCACCGGCATTGATGTATTGCTCGCGCTTGTGGTCGGCGTCGGCGCCGGCGAGCCGTCCGGAGACACGCGCCTTGGCGGCGAGGTCCATATTGGCTTTGCGAACGGCATCGATGGGTCCACTGTCGATTCTGGATTTCAAACCCATCAAACGCTCTTGGGCTTCGATCAATTTCTTGTTGGAGACGAAATCGGCAATGGCATCCGCTTTCTCCACCGACAAGTTTCCAATTTCACGCTGCATCGAAGTGAGGCGACCTTCCAGGTCAGTGATCTTGCCCTCTTGCGCCGCGATATCTTCCTGGAGTCCCTTTTCTTGCTCCTCCATGCGGGCCACATCCTGGCGGAAGGCTTCGCCGTCCTTCTCCGACGTTTCCATCGTCTTTTGATCGCCGGCGGCCTGCGCTTTGGTATAAACGGAAATCGCTCCATCCAGAGCTTTCTGAGCTTCTTTGTGCTTTTGCTGAAGCTCCTTCAAACGCCCGCGCTTGGACTCGACCGCCGATTCAACTTCGGACAAAGCATTGAAGAATTCTTTGTATTCGCGAACAAGCTGCTCGTGGTGAATGTCATAGGCATCGCTGATGCCGTCGGCACTGCTTGTGAATTGTGCATCGGCAGCACGAACCAGCCCCAGCGCCTTACGCAGTTTGTAGAACGTAACGAATCGCCATAATGCCGAAAATAATCCGACTTCTTCTGCCATTTTGTTTATCTCTCCTCCACCTTACGGTGTTTGCTTTTGAGAACTTTCCGATTGCTGACTAGCGGTTTCCGATTCTTGACTTATTTGAATGTACTTGGCTTTTCTTGCCGCTTCTTCGGGGTCTTCCGTTCCCTTCAAGCGGTCCTCAACTCTTTTGGCTGCCTCCACAGCTTGATTCAAACGATTCATGGCGCTGCCATTTTCCTTGAGAAAATCGTCGAGATTTTGATTGCCGAAATCAACCAGTTCGAGATACGTAGTCTGCAGTGCAGTTTCGATTTCATTGGATTCAGCGATGAGCTCCGCCAATTTATCCTGGCTCTGGTTGTATAAATTGATTCGTCGCTGATGGGAATCGATCTGCTGTTTGAGCGCACGCGCTTCCGACGATTCGGGCTTCAATCGCGGCAGTTGAATTTGCCAATAGTGGAGTTCTTTCTGCAAAGTCTGGATATCTATCGAATCCACAGCCTTAAAAACTGCCATTGCCTGCTGCAGCGTATGCATCCCCTGGCGCAGACTGTCTTCAGCTAAGCCGCTGAACCGATCCACTGACGCCAGTTGCGTGGTCTGTTTCAGATAATCCTGCAACTGTCGGTAAGCTTCTGCGAGCTCTCTGGCTTCTTTGGCCACCGGCGTCAAGCCGATACTGTCGGCTTCGAGGGCCAGTTTTTCCAGAACTTCCACCTGATAGGTGCGACGCAGCTCGCGGAGCCTGCTGATATAGGTAGTCGCCTTTTGCGGACCTTGAACCACAAAGTTATAGAGAAAGCTGCTTGCGCCGACGAACGCCAATCCGAGGCTGACTCCGATGGAAGCAGGGGAGGCGGCGATCATCACCGTCCAGGCCAAACCCAAAGCGGAGCCGGCGAGCGGATAGATGGTGGCAGGATGCTCGATACTTTCTTTCAAAACATGACGCGTCACAGCGCCGCCGGTGAAATCCTCGGGCGCCGGAGGTCTGGCGAGCTTGAGAGCGGCATCGCCGTCGTTTTGATTTCGATCGAGCAGCGTCAACATCTCCTTTCTATCTAAAAGCTATTGTCCAGATACAGAGCAAACTCCACGCGAGGCATCCGATACATATACGCCCGCTGGTTTTCGCCGGGTCGGCGCTCCGGCGGCTGAGAGAAGCCCTTGCCTACCCCGCGCACACGCTCCGGCGATATACCGTGAACGGCAATCAACCTCTGCACGACTGCATCTGCACGTTCTTGTGATAGCTTTATCGATTCCCCTTCATCGCTGCCGGGACCAGTGTGTCCGCGGACGACTATCCTGGTGTCAGGATAATTGTTGACGAGCATCGACGCAATCTTGTCTACCTGCTCTTCGCCATCGCCGTCCAGAAGCTCCGAGCCTGTCTTAAAGGTAATCGGCTGCACACGCATCACACCAAGCTCTTTCAACTGCCGCCACTGGGCGTCGGTTAGCTTAGAGAACTGATGTTCGCCACCTGCGCCTCCGACCTCGGTGGGCAGCCGCTTTTGCAAGTCTTCGAGAATCGAAGTATTGATGATTTTGTAGGGATCGCCAAGCGGATCCTTGGTGAACTTGCCGGTCTTAACCAGCACGTTGGTGCAGGCAATAATCGTATTGACGACGCCCTCAACGGCACCACTGCCGGCAGCGCTCCGCAAGCCGAACTCTTTGCTAATTTGTCCCTGGAAGTCGTACCAATCGATCTTCTTGAGCATCTTTTCGATCTCATCGGCTTTCAGCCCGGTAGCGATTTTCATATCATCAACCAGGCGCGGCCGATCCGACGCGTAAGTACGCATCGTGGAAAAATACGCCTCGAAAAAGCTGACCAGATCATCATGGTGCTGCTCAACAAATTCCCGGCGAAATACAAAAACGTCGACAATGTAGCCGCTGAATCCATCGGAGCCCCAGATTTGCTTCAGTCCGGGGACATCGCGCAAGGCGTGCGAAACGTCCGGCTCCCACATCACAAAGACATCGCCATCTTTGTTCTTCGCCAGCTTGTAAGCATCGGTGGAACCATTCACTTCCTTGCGCCAGGTATCAGTCCGGCTCAAGTTATACAAATCGAAGTCGACGATTGTTAGATCGAGCAGGAAGCTCGAAGGGCTTTGTCCGGTGTAGACAATCTTCAGCGAAGAATCATTGAGATCGCTTATCTTGCCGGTTTTCAGCTTGTCGGAGAAGGCGAGAATGGCGTCCGCGCCTTTGGACTCGGCAATCGATGCCACAATGACGCCCGGGTATTTCCACTTGGCACCGTGCTCGATATAGCTGTTAATCGGCAGAACGATTCCGTCGTAGTCGCCCTTAGAAAAATGTTCCAAGCGGTCTGCATACGCGCCACCATCATTGGTGAAATCGACGGTGATACCGCGCTTGGCGAGCTGCCGTTTCATCTCGGGAGAATTGATGAAGAAATAACCGAGATAGCCGTCGCCGGCCATTTTGATGGTCAAGTGAGAGCGGGCATCACTGGCGGCTGTCTGGCCTTTCTCCACCATCATCTCGCTCAGCTTCTTGTAAGCGCCGATGCAGAGCAAACCTAGAAATAATATACCAAGAGCCGCAACTAGATTGCGATTCATCTCATCCTTCCCTCAGCCTCAACCCTGTCGGGCAGGCTTGCGTTTGCCCCCGCCATTGAATGAAGACTGATCGAACACATCCAGTTCAGCCGCCGCCTCTTCTAAGCCTTGCTCAACTTCCTTGGCTGAGGACGCAGAGCGATAAGCGATCGAATGACGGCGCAGCGCATGCTGCTGTCCGATGTCGAATCCAATGGTATAGATCGGAATCCGTTTTGCTTCCGCGGCGGTCACCCCGTCAGATAACCTGTCGGTGGCTTCACCGTCTGTGATCACGATCAAGCGATACTCACCATACCCTAGCTGCCTATCGTATTGTCTGGAAAGAGCTGCCGTTCCCTTAGCTATAGCGGCTCCCAAAGGGGTGCCCCCACTGGCGGAGATTTTGTCGACATCCGCCAGAAACTGTTCGCGATTGTTGGCACCGAGGGCCAGCACTTCACGATTCCCGTAGCGATCGAACACATAGAGCCCGAGGTTCACATCGCCAGGCACTTTCTTCAAGAACTCATGCACAGCCCATTTCGCGCCTTCGATCTTGCTGGTCGGCGATTGATCGTCATCGCTATTTTGAGTGTGGGGCGGCTCTTTCATTGAGCCCGAGCCGTCGAACACGAAATAAAAATTACGCCGCAAGGAGATCTTGTCTTTGGCTCCGCTGTCGTTGGCCGCGGGCGCCTGGTAAGCGACCTCGGTGGCATCCGACGGCGGTGTCACTGTCGGTGTCAGATTCTGTGTCACCGAGCCGGCCGTGCCGTTGGTTGCACTGCAGCCGGCAATCACCATCAAGCTCGTGAGCAACGCTATAGAACCGGCTATGGATGTTGTTCTCATAATCAAATGATGTTCCTCGCTGCGCGATTACTTGAAGGACGGTTTGAAGGTATCCAGTTCGGTCTCCACACTCTTCACGCGGAACACGACGCGGCGGTTTTGATTCCACTGATCTTCGGTTTGCGGCACGGGGAATTTAGGTGCCTTGGTGCCCACGCCCACGGCGACAAACTGCGATTCGTCGACATTGATGCCCTGGTGCTTGCAATATTCCAGATACGCTTCCCGTACCGCTTGCGCGCGTTGATAGGACAGATTCTTCGCCGCCTGCTCAATCATGGCAATTTCCGTTTCACTGCGTCCTTCAGATTTTGCTTTATTCAATGCATCCGGAGCATTGTGACCCTCGATTGTGATCAAGGTCCCGCCCAGTGTCTGCGACAACTCAAGTGCTTTCTTGAAAGCGGAATTGTATTCGTCGGCGCTGAAGCTGGCTTGGCGTGGTCCGAAGTAAATCTCGAAGTTATAGAGCGAACCTTCCTTTTGCCATTGGTCCATGCCGTGAGATATTTGCCGCTCGACCGCTTGCTGCGTCTTGGCGGTATCGAAAGCGTGCTTGGGTAAGCTGGCAACTTTCGCATTGGACAAACCGGCAGCGATGGTTTTGTAGTCCCAACCGGCGGTAACAAGTGGAGCCTTGCTCTTCATGAGGCCGAGGTCCGCGAAGTCTGCTTGAATTTCATCCTTCAGTTTGTTGAACGACCGCATGGTGCCGGCACCGGTGAAAAATCCCACGTTGCCCGAATAGCCTACCCATTCGCAGTCCCCGCCCAATGACGCTTCCACGTCCGCGGTCGCTTGCGGCGAGCCGAAGAGGAGATCGGCAGAATGCGAAACCAGTTGTTTGTACTGCGCATTGCCGGACTTGTGCGCCATCAAATTGGAAAACTGCTCTTGTCCCAACATGAGAGCGTGGACAAATTTCTCGATTTCATCGCGGTGAGTTCGGAAATAATCACCACGCACCGCGTACACGTCGGCAATCACGCGGTTGGCGCTCTTCGATGAGAACAGCACTCGCGCACCGCGCACCGAACCTTCAGCACCAGTGCCGGTGCCACCCGAGGTCAAAGCATTTGCATCGGGGCTGATGACCATGGCAGCATCGAGGTCGGAAGATTTTTCAAACGCAGAACGCGGATCGACTATTTTTCCGTGCGTGTCATAAGTCGGAATCGAAAGCTCCTTCATCCAACGCGGATGAACATCACTCGGTTGCAGACCGGCTTTGCGAATCACGGTAGCCAGATAGTCCATGTGCGGACCGTAAAGTTGCAAAGCTATGTTTTTGCCTTTAAGGTCGGTAAGCGATCTCACGCCCGGTCGCACCACCAGGCAGTCGCCGCCCGTGCTCCAGGTGAGTTGATAAATCACCACCAGGTCGGTGCCTTGTTTGGCGAAAGTCTCACTTGCCGCCGTTATCATTCCCATGGTTCCGCGCAACAGCGGAGTCTCACCTTCGAGCACGCCTTTTACCTGCTTAGCAAAATCGTTCTCGCAGAAGAGTTGCGCATCAAGTCCTTCGCGCTTGAACAATCCCGCTTGCTCGGTGTAGACCGTTGCCACGTCGCCTGGCCAGGTGATGGTCGGCACTTTGAGCACACCGGCTTTGACTGGGCGCAGGTGAACGCCTCTGAGCGTTTCCGATTCGTACAAAGGTCGGGCTTGCAGATATTCCACCGCGCCCCCGGATACGGCGCGCGCCGGTATGCAAGAGAGCATTAAGAGTGCAAGCGCGCTGGCTATCCAGGCGTTGAGACTGAAAACGTTGATTATTTGGCGACGCATAGAGTTTCTTCCGGTCCTTTTGTGAAACAGTGATCTGTTGCAGACGCAACCAAATTACTTGGTTAGCCTTATGTCCCCATTTGATAAGTACCCATGTAGGCATACGACCAAGCTACTTGGCAAATCGAAAATCGATTGCTTCGTGCGTCAAATTATCATGTGCCTAATGGCTTTGCGTGTAAGGGCTCGGTAGTGAAGAGGTAATGCACCGAATGTGGTGCTCTTTCCTCAAGTCATTTCGCCTGGTTCACATTGCCGACTCCGTCAGTGACGCTGACCGGGCGATGCATACATCGCCTCTACTACCTTCATACCAACATAGCCGTTCGCTTGACAGCCCGACCAATTCTTCAGCACGCTTTAACAATCAGTCGTTTAATGTAGCCTACTAACGATGCGCCTCGTTTATATTCACTTAAGTGTCGCCCAGTCATCACAGCGTCCCGTGGGATAATGCGCTGGCGTTGCGGCACGCGCCGTGAGTTCTTGCGCCATTTTTCGCACCGGAGCATCAGTTCTATGAATCAAAAGCGGCTGGGAATCATCTTGTCCACAGTTTTCGTTTGCTCACTGTTTTCGCCATCCGGAGCTGAGATTTCCACTCATGCCGGTGCTGCTGCCGGTTCGGCGGAAGCTGCATACATGCAATATGTCGGCGATATACAAAAAGCCCAGCGTGCCGATCAGCTGCCTTCTTTCGCCCATTCATCACCGCTCAACAAAATCAAGTTGGCGGATACCGCGGACCAGGAGAAAGAATTCTTAGCGGCCATCAAAGAGATGACTCCCACATCTTTGAAGCCGGAAGGCAAAGTGGAATTCGGCGAATTGACATATCTATTTTACGAGGGCGATCCCGAGCGCTCGTCGAGTCTCAAGGAATACTTTCCGGTAACGGCCGAAATGGTGAAGGAGGACGGCAAGTGGAAACTCAGACGGCAGCAAAGCTGGCACGTCAAAGATGGTTCCATCGAGTCGCAGGTGATTCCACGCGGACAAGCTCGCTTGAAACGGTTTCAGGATTTGATGAACGCCCTGACTAAAACCATCCCTCCAACTCCCGCCAAAGGCGACGTCGGAGGCAAGTACTTCAAACCTACAATGGCGTATTTTTATCCTCGCGACGGCTACTTCAAGCTCAGCTTCGTGGAAGGCGAGAAGGAATTTTCCATTTACGTGCGTGAAGGTTGCTCGCTTTCCGAGCTCCAGGGACGCCACTTTGTGGTGACGCCGCTTGATGGATACGAAGCAGATTTGATGCCCCAGGAAGAGGTTTTCGGACCCTACTGCGCCAGAATTGTGTTCGGCAAGATCAACCATGGTTTGATACCGGGCATGATATCAATGGCGGTGCGCACTCCTGAGCCGGCGAATTTAATTGGCGCTTTCGCTTGCGCGGAAACTGCCGACACGCTCACGCCGGACGAAGAAGAAAACCCGAAGAAGAAAACCAAGTAGGTTACTTGCCGACTTGATTGAGCTCTTCCAGCTCACGGCTGAGCACTTGCCTCGTGCTTCTGCCTTCTTTGCGCGCCCTGGCTTCGCTCATCTCGAACCAGAATTGATTTCGCAACAGCTCCGCCGTCGCCAGTGAATAGCCGCTGCCATAAGCAATCGCGGGTCCGCCCACAGCTTCAAATCGCTCGTGCGGATTGGCTGTGTACTTAAAAGCGCCGATTGTGCTGCCGATGCCGTTGGTCATCTTCGTGGGTGCAGTCTCGTTGGCGACGATAAGTTGACTGGCAAACCTGAGCTTGGACGGTCGTCTTTGAGCCGACTGCATTGCTTTATGCTGGTCGAACAACCTAGCCGCCAGCGCATAGGCCCGCTCATGCGATGACAAAGTGGCTGCCGGCGCATCAACTGCTGACGACGCAAACGCATGGTATGCATTGAGGTGCCGGTGGAATTGGTCGAGAGTTACAGGTGTACAGTGAAATTCAGCGCTGGTTTTGCGGAATTGCCTTCTAGCCACGAAGCGTCCGGCATATCTCAAGTCCCAGGGAGCGGTCAAACTGATGGCCGAAGCGATGATGTCGGTGATACCACTTGTGCCGGCCAGACGCGTACGATAATGTGCTGTTCCGTGGTTGATCATGGTGGCATGATTGCTGATGATCGCGCCTGTGCCCGCAATGGCGTTGATGGCAAACGACAGCGAATAGCCCAGGTAGTTGGTGGCTGAATCGGCGCGACAATCGGAATAGAAGCGCGCGAACTCGTCGGCCGATAGATTGCGCAAATCTTGCAGCACCATCGCTTCCGCATCGGCTCGCTGTTTTTCCGCGCCGCTAAATGCAGCCACCAGCGCCGCCCGCGACGACAAAAAATTATCGATATGAGCTTGCAATGCCAACGCCTGGCGGTTCAACGCTTTCAAATCCGAATGATTACGCCTATTCCTTTCGTCCTTCGCCACCAACACGGCATTTTCGGCGGCGGCGGCGCCACAAGTTTCCAGGTTGGCCATGGTGCGAACCCAGGTAGCATGCTCAAAAAGATCCCGCGGGGCTGCACGCAATCGCTTTTTATGTAAGTAAGCGTAGCGCCCAAAACCGTTTATGTATGCCCCGGTAGCGGTCAAACTGGCGTTACCGAGATTGGCTAGGAACCACCCCCTGCCCTGCCATGGGTTTTGCAACTGCTGCAGACGCATGCGGGCATTCAGTCGCAGAAGATCGACCTGATTTTGAATAATCTCGTCGGTAAGGCGATCTACTTCGGAAGAGCCGCTCAGCGTTGCTCGAAACGGCGTGTTATCAGCGGCGCCATTCGACTGTGCGGTTGCTCTGGCGAAGCCGGCGAGCGATAGACTCAGGGCGCAGAGCAGCAATAATTTGAATCGAGCCTGTAAAGCCATTGCGATTCAGACCGCATAAAGGGATAGCCTTGCTGCCCCCAAGACTAAACCACAAGGGTTTCAATAGCAATAGGAAGCTTAATGATGGCGTGGCAGGGAATAATAGCGGTGCTATGGCTAAAATTTTATTGGTTGATGACGACACGGAATTGCTTGGCTTGCTCCAACGCTGGCTTAAGCAAGAATCGCATGTAGTGGAAGCCGCGACCTGTGGTGGCGACGGTCTACAGTTGCTGAGTGCATATAAGTTCGACATCGTCATCCTCGATTGGGCGATGCCGGACTTGAGCGGATTGGATGTACTGAAGCAATTTCGCAAGATGGGCGGCACCACGCCTGTGCTCTTCTTGACCGGGCAGCAGGACACACCGAGCAAGAAAGCGGGGCTTGATTCGGGGGCCGACGATTATCTGTCCAAGCCGTTCGACCCGGAAGAGCTGTCAGCGCGCATTCGAGCAATTTTACGCCGGCCGGCCGGTTTGGTGCCTACCACAATTGCCGTCGGCGAGGTAATTTTGGAGCTGGAGAACAAATGCGTCTCTCTCAAGGGCGTTCCAGTACAGCTCGGCAGAAGGGAATACGCCGTCTTGGAATTCTTGATGCGGCATCCAAATCGCGCCTTTAGCGCAAAAGAACTCCTCGAACACGTATGGCAATCGGACACAGACACCAATGAAGATGCGGTTAGGGCGTGCATCAAGAAACTTCGCTCTAAGCTTTCCGGTGGCAAGGGCGCATGCATCGTAATCACCCTGCCTGGTGCCGGCTACACGATATCGGCGGATGGGCACGGTGAGCGCTGAGGCATCCAACCGACAGCGACGCTACCGGCCGCTGATTGCTTTATTCGGATTTACCGTTGTTTTGGTGCCGGCTCTCCTGAGCACACTTTCATTATTCGTGCTGGATAGACTCTGGCTGTCGACGAGCGTTGCAGGCAAAGCCGAGATGTCCAGCGCTTTGACGTGCGAGCGCATGCTCCTCTACGTTTCATACGTCGTCATGTGCAGAGGTACGCAACTCGAGGTCGCCAACGCTCAACGCAAGCTTGCACTGTCGACGGCCGGCTTGTCTCCCGAGCAAAGAGCAAAGGTAGCCCAGTCCCAGGCGTACGCCGACGAATGGATCCACCGCCAGATCGCCGGACTCAAACATTTCTCACCGGGAAACCTGGATCCCGAAGGCTCGAAGCACGTGCGTACGATCTTGGTGTCTGACCAGAGCAATGCCGCCGAATTTCCCGACGCCACAGCCATCGCTTATTCTATTTACAACGTGTCGTATCGTTCGCGAATACACGAATTGTTGGAAGCGCAACTTCCCATCTTCCGCAAAGAGGTTGTGGATAAAGACGGAAAGCAGTCCGATGTGGCGGATTGTCTGAACAAAATGGAACGCATCGATCGTTATTTCGAGCAGGACATGCTGGAACAGCAAAAACTGCTTCAAAACAACGCAGAGCAATCGGCATCCGATCTTGCGTTCGTAAACGCGTTCTCCATGTCCAAGCCCACCTTAACTACGCTCCATGAGCTCTACCTGGTGAGCAACCTGTTCGGAGAATTCTGCAGGCGCAGGCAGGAGCATATGTCCGCCGTCGAAATCAGTGAACATCAGCGACAAACATTTTCGACGAGTATCGCTTACGGCGGATTCATCGTTGCAATTTGTCTGGCGCTGTTTCTAATTGTCGCCTACGCACGCAATATCAACTCCCGCTTGATCAAACTGGTCAAAAATGCCGAGAATATCAGCGCTGTGCAGCACCAATATGAATCGATCTCAGGCAATGACGAAATTGCCTACGTTCAGGACGTTCTAATGGACGTACGCAGCCGTCTCGATGATCTGTCTGTGCATCGTCGTTTCATTATAGAAATGGTGGCGCACGACATTCGCACTCCGATCGCGGCAGCCAATACGGCATTGGCCCTTGTGCGCGGCTCGCAGGTAAGGCAGTCCTGCGATATCCAATCGATACGACACGAACTGAAAAGCACCAATCAGTTTGTCGAAAAGCTTTTGTTACTCAAGCAATCGGACCTCGATGCGACGAGCAACCATGATGTGAGTACAGGCACGCGACCGGCGAAAGCACCGTTGCTGGGTTCCGGAGTGTTTCGCAAAATGCTCATATTGGTAGGCATACCATTTTTGCTCCAAATCGGCTGGCTCGGGTGGATGAGCGATCGATTGGCGATTAAGCAGGGCATAGCAAACCGCCAACACTATATTGCGCAGAGGATACTGGAGTGCGGATCCATACTGGAACTCGAGATTCACGGAATGAGCGGATTGGGACTCTATATGCTCAGCGGCAATAAACAATTTTACGATCGTTATTCGCACGATCGGCAAGCCCTGCGGAACTTCCAAACCGTAATCGAGACGCCCGGTCCTAAGACATTTCTCTGGGACCACAACGATTCCAAAGAGCTGGCAGATGTCATCACTCGTCTTATTGAGAAGAGCAGCGAAGTCCCAAGCGATGGCATCGATATGCAAGCTCTGGCAGACAAATACCGATCCAGCGTGTCGGACTCATTGGACCAATTGAGAATCATGCCTGAGAAATGGATAGAAAAAATTGCTCGTCAAAACGCAGAGGACACGAAGTTACTGGCGGAATCCGAAGCATTCTCCGTCGGCGTCCAAAAATGGATCGTCGCCGGTTTGTTTGCCAATCTGGCGATATATGCTTTGCTCTTTCTCTTTTTCATCAGAAGCATCCAGCACCGGCTGAAAGTGCTGGTTGCTAATGCTCGGTCGCTGGTCAGCTCGCCGCGGCAGTGGCTGATCGTGGGCGGAAATGACGAACTGAAATTATTGGCACAAGCGCTCGATCTTGCCCGGCGGCGTTTGCAGCAAGCGACGGAACAAAGAGCGCATATGATCGCGCAAATAACCGCAAGCATATCTGTCCCGCTCGATCGATCGACAAGGGCGATCTCAGACATGCTTGCCGCCGAAGATGCCGGTGCCGACCAGCAGGCTGTCGACGATTTGCACACGAGCTTACGAGCCATAGATCAGGCACGCGCGCTGGTGAGCGATTTGCTGACGCTGGAAAAACTGGAATCCGGAGATTTGAACTTGGAAATTCGGCTTTATGCCACCTCTGCTGTCATACGCGAGTCAATCGATCTGGTTCGCGCGCTGGCGGCATTCAAAGGGATTAGCTTTGAAGAACGGCTCGTGTCGACGGAATTTGCCGTAGACAAACCGAGAATTGTGCAAGTGATGGTCAACTTGCTCTCCAACGCCATCAAATTTTCGCCGACGGCTTCTGAGATCACGGTCACCTGCGAAGATGCCGGCTCAATGGTCTGCATATCCATCCAAGATCATGGTTCCGGCATGGACGAGGAAACCGCCCGCAAAGTATTCGACAAGTTCTTTCAATCCGATGCCGGGAAACGAGCCGGCGGCTTCGGACTTGGACTGTATATCTGCAAGCAAATCGTCGACCTTCACGGTGGAAAGATTTCCGCCACATCCAAAAGCGGGCAGGGCACGACGTTTCAGTTAAACTTACCTCGCCATTTACCGTAAATCGACTGGATGCGGAGCCGAATTGTCGTCAAACTTGGGATTCGCACTGCCCGATCCCAATTGGTTGGAATCTGTGGGGACAGCCTTCAGGGAATCCGCCCCACGTCCCTGGTTGTTCGCTATCGTCGCCGTCGGGCTTTCTATCTTTCCAGTTGTGAGATCAAGTTGCGCATCGGCTGCGGCGCTCGTCTCCGCTTTTACTCCCGAGGACTCTGACTGGGCCGTTGCCGGCCGGTTACTGGCGAGCAAGCCCAGAGCATCGAAGTTGGGGCTAGTACCAGCAACTCCGGGCTTGGCTATCTCTGTAAATTCGGTTCCTTTAGTGGTGCTCGAGGCTGATTGATGGTTGTTCTCAAAACTCATGATTCTTTACTCCTGGGCTTGGATTTATGCGCATCCTCATGCCTGAAGCTAAACTTGCCGGCGTAAGTTACGCGTGAGTTTTGCTTGCCGGTCGAATATCGCGAAGGCTCACCGGTAACTTACCGCGTGCCGGCAAGCCCTCGAGCAGAACACAAGCCAGTGCCTCCATCGCCAGATCGCTTGGATCTAAGGTGGCAAGGGAGGTTTCCCATTTGTGCATGAGCGTAAGCTCGTAGGGGACGTCGGTTGCCACCGCCACCCGTTTCTTGCTAACGGCTGACAGCCGCTCGGCCAACTCCAATTGCCCCTCATTGAGCAAAGCGCGAAACGTCAAAAACAAACAATTCTTCCCGGCTGCTGCCGCCAGCAGCTCGTCGATTTCCGGCTGCTCAGGATTCAAGCTGTAACGCCGCTCGGCAAGCGCGAGCGCTTTTCCGTCGGGGTTGGTCTTCAATTGTTCGTACAATCCGAGTCTATATCGTCCATGATCGGGAGCGATAACCAGCCATTCGCCATCGGCGGCGGTCAATTTGATGCTGCCGCCGCGCACGGCGGTTATCGCTGCCATCGAGGTTTGCAGCATAGAGTGATGTGCTGACCCAACGGAAGCAGCCAATTGCTGCCTAGCCTCGCGTTTGTACTGCACCG
>Ga0134128_10002626_pt1 | contig 22165 bp, 21 predicted proteins | sample KB31754_FD_96462 | JGI IMG/M metagenome (GOLD analysis project Ga0134128, IMG submission 96462) | Terrestrial soil microbial communities with excess Nitrogen fertilizer from Kellogg Biological Station, Michigan, USA - KB3-175-4 | ecosystem: Environmental > Terrestrial > Soil > Unclassified ... | reverse complement strand
TCAGACCGACGGCGGCGCATCTCCGGCACGCTCGGCGACTGGCCGCGCGTGCTGCAGGAGGGAGACGAGGAACTTCCCGGGCTCATCCGTCATGACGAGATGGCCGGCATTCTCGAACCAGACCAGTTGTTTGAACGGCGCACGCACTTGCCCACACCACTTCGCCGCGAGCTCCGAGTTGACGACGAAGTCGTGGCGCCCGGCGCATACGATCAGAGGACAGTCGAGCTGCCGCGTCGCCGACTCGTCGAGGCTGAGAACCTGTTGCAGGAGGTAATGCTCGGAGAAGTCATTGCCATCCCAGATGTGCGCGATCTCCGCATCCGTGTAATCCGGGGACAGCTCGGCGAGGTCGCTTTCCGCCGAACTGTCATGGCGGTAGGCCATCGATCCGCCATAGTATTCGAGCCACCGGCGCTGCACGTATAGATCCTTGAGCGGTGAGGGGTGACCCGGAGGAAAGTACGGTGCTACGGCCTGTAGCTCCCTCACGGCTTTCGAATTGCGCGCCCGGCGCGCGGCATCCATGGCGAACTGCCAGCCCCGCCGCTCGCTTTCCGGTGCGTTGGTGATCTGGCCGACGCCGATGTAGGCGTGAAGCGACTGAGGCTGCCGCTTCGCGACCTCCAGTCCGAGATAACTGCCCCAGGAATGCCCGAGCACGAAGATCTTTTCCTTGCCGAGCTCCCGGGCAACCCAGCTCACCATCTCCTGTGCATCGGCGATCATGCGCTCGGGCGTCATTGTCGGCGCCAGCGCCGCGCGGCCATTGAGGAGGAGCGTCTTCCCGGCACCGCGCTGATCCCACTGGACGACGGTGAAGTATTCCTCCCAACCTCGAGTGAACCACCAGCTCATGGGAATCGACATGTAGCCGGGGCCGCCATGGAGGAAGAGAAGCGCAGGGTTGCGCCTGTCTTGGCCGCGGACCGATACCCATTGCTCGATCCCGCCGATCCTGACCGCTTCGAGCCGCTCGATGCCGTTCGGCGTCACGATCCTGCGGACATTGCCAATGATGCTCGCCGCCTTCTGACGGCTGAATGGCTTGTGGGGACTTTTCTTCTCTGCCGCGCCCGCAACGCTGGCGCAGCTGAGTGAGCCCGCCAGACAACCTGCGCTCAAAACGGCCGCAGAGGTCAGGAAATCGCGACGCCGCACGCCGGGGGCGGTCTCATGCGCAGACAGTCGTTCGCTTCGCATCACTCACCTCCGCTCAAATGGGTGCACAACACCGCCCGTCTGGCCGGAGTTGCACAACGACTCGCTTTGGGCGCCTATTCCATGGTAAATCGGCTCACCTTTTCAGCCACTTACGAGGTCGCGTGGCAACAAGGTGTCCGCTGGTGTACAACTGCCAGTATATCCGTTCGGATCCGGACACTTGGCACAGACCCCTATTCATCCGGCGCGAATCCTCATCATCGACGACCAGGAGGACATCCTTCTCGCCGCCCGCCTGCTGCTGAAGCGCCACTTCGCCTCGGTGGTGACCCTGCGCAATCCGGCCACCCTGCCGGAGCTGGTGCAGCGCAATGCATTCGACGTTCTGCTCCTCGACATGAATTTCGCCGCCGGTGCCGAGGGAGGCGCCGAAGGGCTGGCGCTCCTCGCGCAGGTGCTCGCGCTCGACAGCCAAGCAGTCGTGGTGCTCATCACCGCGCACGGCGATGTTTCCCTTGCGGTCGAGGCAATGAAGAGAGGTGCCGCGGATTTCGTCACCAAGCCCTGGGAGAACGACAGACTGTTGGCAACGCTCCTCGCGGCTTCGAATCTGCGCCGCTCACGCGTCGAGGCCACCGAGTTTCGCGCCCGCAGCCAAGGGCTCGCGGAGGCGACCCGCATCGAGGGACAGATGATCGGCACCTCCGCAGCCATGTTGCGCGTCTTTCAGATCATCCGCCGCGCTGCGCCCACCGACGCCAACGTGCTGATCCTGGGGGAAAACGGAACCGGCAAGGAGCTGGTCGCGCGTGAGATTCATCGGCTCTCGGCGCGCGCCGAGCAGGCCTTCGTGCGGGTGGACTTGGGAACGCTCTCGCCCCAGCTTTTCGAGAGCGAGCTCTTCGGCCACCGCCGCGGAGCTTTCACCGACGCCAAGCAGGATCGGATCGGCCTGCTGCGCGCCGCCTCGGGCGGCACCCTCTTTCTCGATGAGATCGGCAACGTGCCCCTGCATCTGCAGAGCAAGCTCCTCACGGCCCTCGAGCGGCGCGAGGTCACGCCGGTCGGCGGCGAGAAGGCCCAGCCCATCGACGTGCGGCTCATCAGTGCCACCAACCTTTCACCGCAACGCCTCGCCGATGAGAACGTTTTCCGCCAGGACCTTCTCTATCGGGTCAACACCGTGGAAATCGACCTGCCGCCCCTTCGGGACCGGCGAGAAGATATCCCGTTGCTCCTCGAGCACTTCATCGCCATCTATTCGGACAAATACAACGTTCCTCCCAAGCGATTGAGCGCCGCGGCCCTCGATCGTCTCAAGGCCCATACGTGGCCGGGAAACGTGCGTGCCCTGCGCCATGGCATCGAGCGTGCCGTCATTCTGAGCGAGGGGATCATGCTCGAGCCTGGCGACTTCTCGCTTGCCGCGACGGGACAGGCCGCAGCCGGCCCCGTGCCCGCATCCCTCGCGCCGGAGGCGTCGACCCTCGATGCCGTGGAAAAGGAGACGATCCTGCGGGCTCTCGAGGCGCACGGCAGGAACATCAGCCGGGCCGCGGAGGCGCTCGGCCTGACGCGCCCGTCCCTCTACCGGCGCATGCAGAAGTATGGTCTCTAGCCCGTTCCGCACCGGTATCGGCCTGCGCGCGGCCGCACTCTTCCTGACGATTGGGTTGCTCGCATGGATGATCGCCAACACCCAGTGGTACGTGACGATGGCCCTTTTTGTCGCCGCAGCGCTCGCCGAAGCCCTCGAACTGGTGCGGTTCTCGATGCAGTCGAGCCGCGAGGTCGCCCGCTTCCTCGATGCGCTCGCCGTCGATGACCTGTCACAGAGCTTCGGCGGGCTGGCGGCGGACGGCGCGCACCGCGAGCTCGGCACTGCCATGGAGCGAGTTCTCTCACGCCTGCGCGCCAGCCGCTCGGAGCGCGACGAGCAGGCGCAGTACCTGCAAGCGCTGGTCAACCACGTTCCGGTCGCCCTGATCTCGCTCGACGAGCACGGCGCCGTGAAGATGCTCAATATGGCCGCGCGCCGGCTCTTCGAGAGCTCGCTCGGACATAGCAGCCAGCTCTCGCGGTATGGTGAGGCCTTTGCGGTGGGTCTCGAGACCCTCACGCCGGGCGGCACCGCCATCCTGCGAATGGAGCGCCCATCGGGCGCGCTGCTCCTCAAGGCGGCGGCGACCGAGATTGCTGCGCGTGGGACGCGCCAGCGACTCGTCTCGCTGCAGAACATCGAGAATGAGATGAGCGCACAGGAGCTCGAGGCCTGGCAGAACGTGATCCGCGTCATGGCTCACGAGGTCATGAGCTCGCTTACCCCGGTGTCCTCACTCACCGCCACCGCATATGGCTTGGTCCGCGATGTGCTCGAGCCACTGCCGCCCGATGACCCGCGCGCCCCCGCGCTGGCAGATGCCCGCGACGCGCTGGAGGCGGCCTCCCGCAGGAGCGAAGGATTGCTGCACTTCGTGCGCAGCCATCGGCGCCTCACCAAGCCCCTTGCCGCGCGGATGGAGGTGATGCCGGTGCAGCGCCTGTTCGCGCGCATCCAACGACTTCTCGCGAGCGACCTCGCCGATCGCGACATCGGGATGGTGACCCGTGTCGAGCCCGAGACCCTGGAGCTCGCGATGGATGCCGAGCTCCTCGACCAGGCGCTCATCAACCTGGTCCGCAATGCTCTGGAGGCTTTGCGCGAGACCCCTTCCGGACGGATCACGCTCGCGGCCTACCGGGAGCCGGACGGCCGGATCGCGATCTCGGTGTCCGACAATGGCCCGGGCATTCCCGCCGATCAGCGCGAGAAGGTCTTCGTGCCTTTCTTTACCACCAAGCGCCAGGGCAGCGGCATCGGTCTTACGCTCGTCCGCCAGATTGCCGCCGCGCACGGCGCCGCGGTCGATGTCTCGCAGACGCCCGGCGGCGGGGCCATAGTCCGGCTGCGGTTCTGAGCCAAGCGCTTCACGCGCTGGTCAATGAACGAACTTCGCGATGGTGAAGGCAAGAGCGGCTACGGCGATCATGGTGCTGACTGTCCATTGAATAACCGATGTCTTCGCGTCGCTGACATCCGCCTTGAGGAGCGCGACGTCCGTCTTGAGCAGCGCGACGTCAGCTTTGGTCGCCAGATAGGGAAGCTGAGCCACTATTCCCGCGACGTCTGTCTTGATGACCGACACGTCCTTCTCCAGCAAACCCAATCGCCTCAATACATCATCCATATCACCTCCACCAGAACCCGAGCCGACCCCACCGGCGCCGAGCGCGGGGTCGCCCCGAAAATCGTACTGCGCGACGCTACTCACCCTGCTTCTCCCGTCGCCTTCAGCAAGCCGACCACTCCTGAGCGCATCATCCGGCAGAGTCACTGGTTTTACAACCAGCAGATCGAAAATGTCGTCCTGCCAGTACGTCGTTATCTGACATCTCCTGACACGACGAGTACCGCGTCTGTGTTCACGCGCAGCGAATCTCAACCAGGACCGCCGGCCCCGATGTAAAATGCCTTTTACTCACCGGAGAGAAAATCACATGAACACGGGAATCTCCTCCCTGCCGAACACCAAGGCCATGCGCCCTGCGATCTTCACGGGGGCCGTCATCGTCATTGCGCTCCTCATCATCGGTGGGGTGTTCGTGCAGATCGGTCCCGGCCAGCGCGGGGTACTGATGACCTTCGGCGCGGTGCACTCGGGAGTCCTCGATCCCGGCCTGCATTTCAAGCTACCCTTCATGCAGTCGGTCGTCAGGATGGATGTGCAGGTGCAGAACTCCCAGGCCGCGGAGACTTCCGCCAGCCTCGACCTGCAGAACGTATCGACCACGGTGGCCACCAACTGGCACATCCTCCCTGGCGATGCGGAGTGGGTCTATCAGCACATCGGGGATGAGGCGGCGTTGGTCGATAAGATCATCCGGCCGGCCATCAGCAACTCCGTCAAGGCCGTCACGGCGCACTACAACGCGGAGGACCTGATCGTCCACCGCGACCAGGTGCGCGACCAGATCCAGGCGCAGATCACCTCCGAGCTGCAGCCCTATCGCGTGGTGGTCGACTCCGTCAACATCACCGACTTTCACTTCAGTGAAGAATTCGCCCAGGCCATCGAGCGCAAGCAGATCGCGCAGCAGCGCGCGTTGCAGGCGACGTACGAGCTGCAGCAGGCGAAGGTCGTGGCAGAGCAGCGGATCGTCGAGGCGCAGGCACAGTCCCAGGCGCAGAAGCTCCTGCAGCAGACTCTGACGCCGGAGATCATCCAGCAGCAGGCGATCGCCAAATGGGACGGCCGCCTGCCCACGGTGGTCGGCGACAAAGGCGTGCTGCCGATGATCGGCAACGTCGATGCGACCTCACCGGGGAAGTGATTGCTCAGCTATAGCTAGTCGAGAAAAACGACATAAACTATTGATTTTTATGGCGCCCCCGGCCGGAGTTGAACCGACGACCTACCGCTTAGGAGGCGGTCGCTCTATCCACTGAGCTACGGGGGCGCCGCCGGCGCGAGTTTACAGGAGTATGCTGGCCCGGGCAGTGGGTTCCGGGAGTTCTCCATGAGCACGTCCCTTAGCCTCGGGAAGCATCGTTTCCTTCATGTCGAAGTGCGCCGCGTGCCGGCTCTGCAGGCGATCGTATGGCTGCGCCGCGGGTGGGAAGACCTCCGCCGGATGGAGGGATCGAGCCTGGCGCATGGCGTGATCATCTCGATCATCGGCGCGGTGCTGCTCATGCTCGGCAGCACTCATCCCTATCTCATCGCAGCGGCGGTGACCGGCTACCTGCTGGTGGGACCGATCGTGACGACCGGCGTCTGTGAGCTCTCCAGGCGGCGCGCCGCGCGTGAGCCGCTGGGGTTCGATGAGTCACTCGAGGCGGTCACCCGCAATCCCGATGCGCTGATGCAGTTTGGCGCCATCCTGGCGCTGATCGCCATCGTCTGGTTCATCGCCTCCACCGTGCTGTTGGGATCGGTCTTCGGCATCCGCGTGCCGAGCCTCGCGGTCGCCCTCTGGGGCGGCGCCGGCGACTTCGCCAGCACGCGGGAAGTGATCGCGTACTTCTCCTCAGGCGCCCTCTTCGCAGTCACGGTCTTCGTGCTGTCGGTCGTCGCGGTGCCGCTCATCATCGACCGGCATGCGACGGCGGCCGAGGCCATGTGGGCGAGCGTGAAGGCCTGCCTGTACAACATTCCGGCCATGATCATATGGGCGGCGCTCATCGTAGCGCTCACGGCGCTCGGCTTCGTGACGCTCCTTCTCGGCATGATCCTGGTCGCGCCGCTTCTCGGGCATGCGACCTGGCACGCCTACCGGGACCTCGTGGGTTGAGGGAACGACGGCTCGGGACCGTGGAAGTCGAGACCGGCGCATCCCGCCGCCTCGGTCCTCTGGCTGCACGGGGTCGGTGCGGAGCGAAAATTCTCTGACGCCCGGAAACCCTGTGCCATCGGCGGGACACCTACCCGCGTGTACTTGAACGGTATCGGAACCGCGACTCCACCCTCGCGATATACGAAGCTCGACTGCTGGGAGGCATTCCGGCGCTCCGACTGGTTCGAGCGCCTGAGCGAGCGCACGCGCGCGCTCGCGAGAGCAGTCCTGCTGGGCGAGAACGGGATGGAGGCGCGGCGGCTCGCAGTCACCTCGCTTGCCGAGGCATTTCGGATCGACCCGGATACGCTCTACCGGCGCTTCCTCGACACGGCTCCGGCCCTTGCCACCCGCGCCGGGGCGGCGGCGCTGGATAATGCGGGAGTTGGGACGGGCGATATCGATGCAATCGTCGTGAGCACCTGCACCGGCTATCTCTGCCCGGGCCTCTCGGGATATGTCATCGAGCGTCTCGGCTTGCGTGCCAACACCCCGGCGTTCGATCTCGTCGGCCAAGGGTGCGCCGCCGCAGTGCCCAACATGCGCCTGGGTCAGGCGCTGCTCGGCTCCGGAAAGGATTGTCAGAACGTCCTCTCGATCTGCGTCGAGGTCTCGAGCGCCGCCATGTACCTCGACGATGACCCGGGTGTGATGGTGAGCGCCTGTCTGTTTGGAGACGGCGCGGGAGCCGCAGTGCTCTCCAAGTCGCCGTCCCGGCATCGCCGGCGCATCGAGTGGCAGGACAGTGAGTCCTTTCTCGACCCTCAGCAGCGGGAGACGCTGATGTTCCAGCAGCGCCACGGAATGCTGCGCAACATACTCACCCGCCCGGTGCCGCAACTGGCGGCGCAGTACGCCGCTCAGGTGCTCGAGACGGTGCTCGGGCGCGCGCGGCTCGATGTCTCGCAGATCGCTGCCTGGATCATGCATGCCGGCGGACGCGACGTCCTGCATGAGTTGGAGGAGCGCCTGCGGCTGTCGCCGCAGAAGCTTGCATACAGCGCCGCGGTGTTGCGCGAGTACGGGAATCTCTCGAGCGCGTTCGTGTATTTCGTGCTGCAGGCTGCCCTGGCGGGCGGCGCAGCAGGAGGATGGTGGTGGCTCGGATCCTTCGGCGCGGGCTTCAGCAGCCACGGGGCGCTGCTGCACGTGGAATGACCGCTCGAGGCCGAGTGGTCGACCCGGAGGTCCTCGATGACCTCGCTCCGGGGGATCCGCGTGCGGTCCGCTCCCGCCGCGACCTGCAGCGCGTCAACCGGGTCATGGGAAGCTGTGGCATCCTGACCCGGGCGCTGCGCGAGGCTCTCGGATCGCTTCCGCGCCATGCACCGCTGCGCCTCCTGGAGCTGGGGGCCGGCGATGGCAGCCTGGCGTTACGCATGGCGAGGCGCCTCGCTGCCTCGTGGCCCTCGGTCGAGCTGACGCTGCTCGACCGGCAGCCGCTGATCGCACAGGAAACAGGTATTGCCTTTGCTCACCTCGGCTGGTCCCTGAGGCCGCTCACCGTGGATGTAATCGAATGGGCTCGAGCCCCGACTCAACAGCAGGTTCCCGCCCGCTGGGACGTGATCCTCGCCAATCTCTTCCTCCACCACTTCGAGGAAGAGCCGCTGCGCGAGCTGTTGTCGGCCGCCGCACGCCGCTGCGATGCCTTCATCGCCTGCGAACCGAGGCGCACATTCCAGGCGCAGGTCGGCAGCCGGCTGATGCCCGCCCTTGGGGTGAGCATGGATACGCTTCACGATGCGATCATCAGCGTACGTGCGGGCTTCACAGACAGGGAGCTGTCAGGGGTGTGGCCCGCAAGTGCTCATGCCTGGAGGCTGCAGGAGCGGCGCGCCGGCCTCTTCAGCCACCTGTTTGTCGCGGTGCGCGGCGATTCGGCCCCATGAATACCGCATACGATGCAATCATCATCGGCGCGGGCCCCGCGGGCTCGGCGGCAGCCATTCTGCTCTCGCGAGCGGGCTGGTCGGTGCTGGTTCTGGAGAGCGCGGCCTTCCCGCGCCGAAAGGTCTGTGGGGAATGCATCGCCGCGAGCAACCTGCCGCTGCTCGATGCCCTCGGCGTCGGCGAGGCACTGCGGCAGCGCGCAGGGCCCGAGCTGCGGCGGGTCGCGCTCTGGTGCCGGAACGACACCATTTCCGGCGCGCTGCCTGCGCGTGGCGACGGTTACGCTCCCTGGGGATGCGCCCTGGGGAGAGAGCACCTCGATCTGCTGCTGCTCGAGGCTGCCCGCACGGCCGGGGCGGCCGTGCTTCAGCCGTGCAGAGCTCTGGCCGTCCGTAACGGGATAGCCGGCTCGCCTGATGAAGTCGACGCTTCGATCGATGGCGTCCGACTCACGCTGCGCGCGCCGGTAATGATTCGCGCACATGGCTCGTGGCAGCCGCCGCCGACGGATGGGGAGCCATGGGACCGCGAGCGCCGCGCCTCCGACCTGTTGGGATTCAAAGCGACCTTCCGCGATGCAAGCCTGCACGATGGCCTGTTGCCGGTGTTGTCATTTGCCGGCGGCTACGGCGGCATGGTCGTGGCGGGCGAAGGGCTCACCACTCTCGCCTGCTGTATCCGGCGGGACAGACTCGCCACCTGCCGGCGTGAGGATGCCGAGGCAGGCGCGAGGGCCGGTGAGATCGTGGAGACACTCTTGCGCCGTGAATGCCGCGGAGTGAGAGAGGCCCTGGCCGGCGCCTCCAGGATCGGGCCTTGGCTCGCCGCCGGACCCCTGCGGCCAGGAATACGCCTGCGCAACAGCAGCGCCTTCCTCGTCGGCAACGCCGCAGGGGAGGTTCATCCCATCATCGGCGAGGGCATCAGCATGGCGCTGCAGTCGGCGTGGCTGCTCTGCGAGGTGCTCGCCGGCTCGACCACTGCACTGCGGTGCGACAGGCGCGGCGAGCGGCGCCGGCGGGAGATTCAACAGCGCTACGCAGAGCGGTGGCGAGCGCATTTCTCCCGACGCCTGCATCTTGCGGCCTGCTTCGCGCACGCCGCCATGCGGCCCGGCGTCGCCGCGCCACTTCTGCCGCTCTTGCGGCGAGCGCCTGCACTGCTCGGCGTTGCAGCACGGGTGAGCGGTAAGACCCGCTCCGCGGTGACTCTTTCGTCCGCAACCCATCCCGGTGTCACCCAGGGGTCCCCGTCATGACCACACTCGAACGACTGTCGCGAATCCTGGCGCAGCGCTACAAGCTGGACCCTGCCCGGCTCACGCCCGATCAGCCGCTGGGTGATCTCGGCATCGATTCGCTCGGCATGGTCGAGATGCTCTTCTTCATCGAGGAAGAGTTCGGCGTGCACCTCCCCTCGGAGGGCGTGACATTCGGCACCCTGGGAGAAGCCGCGAAGTACATCGATGATCTGATTGCCGCCCAGAACGCGACGCCGCGGCGCCGCGGGCAATCGACGCCACCACGGCCCGCCTCGACGGACCCGAGTAGCACTTGAGACGAATCGCGGTCACCGGCATCGGCCTCATCTCACCGCTCGGCAACAGCTGCACCGAGGCGCTCGCCAACGCTACTGCCGGCCGCTCCGCCATCCGTCGTATCGAGACGCCCTGGGCTGAGCGGCTGACCTCCCCGCTCGCGGCCTGTGTGCAATTCCATGGGGAAGAGCACTTTTCACCGCCACGGCTCCGCATGTTGGATCGCGTCGCTCAGCTCGCGCTGGTGGCCGCGCGGCAGGCCGTCGCCGATGCGAGGCTCGATCTGGACGCAGCGGACCGTGAGCGCGCCGGGGTCTTCATCGGCACCGGCATGGGCGGTGCGCTCAGCACCGACGAGGGGTACCTGTCGCTCTACCGCGATGACTCCGATCGCCTGAAGCCCTTCACGGTCCTCATGGGCATGGCGAACGCACCCGCCGCCTGGATCGGCATCGACTATGACCTCAGAGGCCCCAACCTCACCTACTCCACCGCCTGCTCCTCCTCGGCGGTCTCGATCGGCGAGGCCTGGCTGCGCCTGCGCCGCGGGGACATCGACCTCGCAATTGCCGGCGGCACGGAGGCACCGCTCGCATACGGCGTGATGAAGGCCTGGGAGGCGCTGCATACCGTGGCGAGCGTGGACCCGAGCGATCCCGCCACATCCTGCAAGCCCTTCTCTGCCAACCGCAGCGGCCTCGTGTTGGGGGAAGGAGCTGCGATCCTCGTGCTCGAGGACTGGACACGGGCAGTCGCGCGCGGCGCCTTCATCCACGGTGAGCTGCTGGGCTACGGACTGTCGACCGACGCGAGCCACATCACCCGTCCCACGATCGCCGGCCAGGCCGCCGCCATGCGCGCCGCACTCCACTCGGGCGAGATCGCGCCGGAGTCCATCGACACCATCAACGCTCACGGCACCGGCACGCAGGCCAACGACTCGGTGGAGACAGCGGCGATCAAGGAGGTTTTCGGTGAGCGCGCTCACCGCCTGCCGGTGAGCGCCACCAAGGCGATCCACGGCCACCTGCTGGGCGCGAGCGGGGCGCTCGAGCTCGCCCTGGCGCTGCTCGCCCTGCAAGAGAACATCCTCCTGCCGACGATGCACCTGGCGGTCCCGGCCGAGGACTGCGATCTCGACTACGTTGCGAATGGCGCGCGCCCCGGCCAGGGTGCGCGCACCGTCATGTCGAGCTCATTTGCCTTCGGTGGAACCAACGCGGCGCTCATTGCCGCAAGGCACGAGGCGGAGCGCTCCGTCTCAGGACGCGCCGTCTAACGGTACGCCGCTGCGGGCAAGAACGGCCCTCAAATCGCGGATCGCCGGAAATACCTCGTTGTTCCAGTCGGCGCCCTGCGCATCGTACGCCCGCTGCTCGTGCTCCACGATGTCCTTGTCCTCGCGAAAGATGCGCTCCGTGAACCAGGCGAAGAATGGCCAGGCGAGATGGATGAGGCCCGGGATCGGCGGTTTCTTGACCGAGAGATAGCCGAACGTGCGGTTGGTCCGTTGCTGCGCATCGAGCGGGATGTAGCACAGCCACACGTCCAGCACCGGATCCTGTGTCTCCTGAATGTTGCGCCCTACCCAGACTCTCAGGCTCTGGGAGGGATAGTCGGTGCGGATGCGCATGTGGTCGCGGAAGTCCTGCCGGGCCTCGCCGCGCTTGCGCATCATGTCGACGATGACGCGCTCACCCATCGACTGCTTGCCCGCCGTGCGGCTGAAGGAGTATTCCACCTCCGCCCAGTGCTCGCCGTGGTGGCGTCCGAGACAGCTCGCGCGGATCGAGCCCATCTGCTTGCGGTGCATGAACTGGTGGTTCATGTCGAAGAGATTCTCGTGCATGAACGTGTAGTGGCAGGCCACCTCGCGATTGAGCCGCCGGGTCTTGTAATCGCGGCGCTGCGAAGAGCCGAGCGGCCCGGCGGGCACGCGCGCCTCCGCCAGCGCGGGGTTACCGGGAAAGACGAAGACGAGCCCATCTATCTCCCGCACCGGATAGCTGCGAACCCCGTTCGGCACCCGCTCTCTGCCGAGGTACGGCACGTCCACGCACCTGCCGGTGCAGTCGTACGCCCAGCCGTGATAGTGGCATTTCACGCCGTCGCCCTGAACCACCCCCAGGTGCAGCGGCACCTGCCGGTGCGCGCAGCGGTCCTCGAGCGCAAAGACTCGTCCGCTCTTGCCGCGATAGAGCGCGATGGGGTCTCCCCCGAAGCGACGCCCCACGATCTGCCCGGGCCTCACCTCATCGGACCACGCGAGGGGATACCAATAATCGGGATTCGCGGCCGTGCGCCGCAGGTCGAGAGTCGCCGCCGTGACGGCCGGCAGCGTGGCGGTCAGAATCGAATGGTCGTCCGGCATCGGCCGTGCCCCCGCTATTATCCGAAGTCCGCAAGATTACCCTCATCGCGGCGTGCCAGGGAAACGAAGTTCGGTCATCGCAGACTGCCCCGCTCGGCGGTTGAGTCCCTCAGCCGACCGCCGCGGGCTCACCCGAATCGGGCACGGGCTCTATCAGGCCGGCATCGTTCGGCGTCTGGGTGGCGTACAGGCGCCGGCTGACCTGCCAGGCCACCATGGTGTCGCTGGGATGCGGCGCCAGCGAAGCCTTCGCCTCCTGCGGACTGCCTCGCAGCCAGGCCTCGTGATGCTCTTCGCGCAGCACCGCCGGCATCCGCTGCTTCTCGTTGTGGATTTGGGCCATGAGGCTGTTCGGCGGAATGGTGATGAGCGCGCATGACAGCGCCTCGCTGCCGTCCGCCTGCCTCCTGCGGTCCCAGAGTCCTGCGACACCGAAGACCGGGCGATCTGCGAGATGCACGTAGAACGGCTCCTTGCGGCCGTCCTCGAAGACATGCGGCTCATAGAAGCCGGCCATCACGAGGATGCAGCGCTGGCGGCGCTCCCAAGGCTGCTTCCAGGCATACCAGGTCTCGAGCTTCTCGACCGTCGCGTTGATGAGCGGGAAATTCGCCTCGCCCTGGAAGGGCAGCAGTCCCCAACGCATCATGCGGCCGGTGACCGTGCCCTTGAGGCTCAGTACGACGGGCACGGGGTCGGTGGGCAGGACGCGCCAGCTCGGCTCGAAGTGCCAAAGGGGCTCGAGTACCCGCCAGTACCGCTCCGCGGCGGCCTGCGAGGGGGTCTGGTAACGGGCGCACATGACGTCGTCGCCGGCCCGTCACTCCCAGGCGTTCGCGTTCTTGGGATACCCCGGACGCTGGACGCGCACGATGCAGAACCGCTGGCCCGTGGGAGCCTGCATGATGACCCAGCGCTCGCGGCGCTCTGCCACGGTCGCGCCGAGACGCTCGAGGCGCGCAACTTCCGCGGGAATGTCGTCGGTCTCGATGTCGAGGTGCACGCGGCTTTCGTGCTCCACGCGCTGGATTTGGACGATAGGCTCATCGGGCGGCGTTTCCAACATGCGGTAATTGCCGCGGGTGCCCGGATGCTGGAAATCCACCGGCCGGCCCAGCGCCTCTCCCCAGAAGCGCGCTGCCTCATCCACGTCGGCAGTCTTGCAATCGATCAGGATTGCGCAAAGGCGGGAGTGATGCATGAGGACATTATACCGCTGGAGCTGGGACGAGCGGTGGCTTCAAAAAAGCCTCTTCCCGGAGGGACCGGGAAGAGGCCTGCAGAGCATCATCTCACTGTGTCAAATCCGCGCCGCACTGCGGACCGGCGTCAGTCCTGAAGGTACCGTTATCCGAGTACCAACCGTTGATTCCGAGCGACTCGCCGCCGAAGAACCATGAGAAGAACGCGAGCTCCTGGAGATTGTAAGTGAATCCGTTGGGCATGGTTACAGTCGGGATGATCGTCCCCGAGAGCGGATCACCATCCTCCAGATTCTCCTGACATCCCCCCTGCTGGCCAATGTGTCCCCACGGCGGCACCTCGTTATCGGCGTAGGGATCATCGACGAGCTCAGCCATCTCGTGCGACAGGGGCTCTGTGTTCTCGTCGCCCGGTGGGAACAGGCCGCTCACGTCGATCTCGGCCACGGAGTACGTCTGGCTGGGCGTCGGCTCACCGGCGAAAGAGTGGTACCCGAGCACACAGCAGGTGTTGAGGTCGGTAACGGGCGACGCGAGATCGGTATTGTAGAGAAAGAAGACCGGTATCGTGCGCGGGTCCACCCCCTGCGATGCAAGCTGCGGCAGCAGCGTACCGTTGATGAATCCATCGAACCAGTTGAAGTCGAGGATCTGGACCGTTCCACACAAGCCGAACGCCTGCGCGGGGATCGCCAGACCTTCATTGGCCGGAACGTCGAGCGTCACCGGCTGCGTGATCCGCACCGGGTCGAACAGCACGTGATATCTGCTCGTATCACCACCGAGTGCCTGGAAGAAATTCGCGCGCTGGAAGGCATCGATATACTGCGTGTTGCCGAAGGAGATACCCCCCAGGTTGAAGGGCGCGTTCTGGAAAATCGGCGACTGCAACACCAGCGTCGACGGCACGTTGTTGGGTGGCGTGAGGCAGGTGCTTTGCGGCGCACCGGAGTTCTGCGTCACATCCCCGGGAGTCGTGCCTAATATTCCCGTCTTAGGATCGAAGCTGACAGCGACCGTATGGGTCGTGATGATCATGGGAACGATGACCGTGGGGATGCGGCTGGTTTGCGGCTCCGAAAACGGGCTGGTACCGACCATAGCGCCGACGTGATTCGCTCCGTCGCGGGGAGCATTCTTCACCTGGAACACCCAAAACGGCAGGCTCCTGCCGTTGTTCGCAGTCTGCGCGTCAATGCGCGGCGCCGGCCCGAACGACGTGAGGCTCATCTGCTGATCGTGCACCTGCGGGAGCTCTTGCGATCCGCTGGAGCGCGCTCTGATGAGGTCTGCTGCGTTGATTACCGTGACCGTGACGTTTTTCTCCATCACCGGACCGGGCGGCGCCGCGGCAGCCGCGGAGAGCATCGCCAGCGATGCCAGTCCGGACAGTAACGATACGCAAAGCTTCCCGATGTGACTCATGGGTGTCTCCCCTACGTTTGTTTGGTTGGGTTGCGTTGGTGTGATCGGTTTGATTTTCGATCGCCTACCGGGTGGTAAGTGCCTTCCAGAGCGCCGTTGGTTCCCGCTGCCGCACGCCGACCAGATTCATTTCGCCGCGACGCTCCGGGTGGAGTCCCGGAAATGGGAGAGGCCTCTTTCCGGAAGACCGGGAAGAGGCATGCTGGTCGTTGCTCCCTATCGGTGAAGCTCGGACAATGTGGTGATGAGCGTACTCGATGCCGTGGGTCCGGCATCCTGTGCATCACCTTTGCGCGCCCGTGCTCGCGCATGCCGCCTCAGCCGGGTTCGGGCGGCCATGCCGCCAGTATTGCTACGTTCATGATTACGCTACAATTCTTACCACATGGTAGGATTCGTAGGAATGGGCCGTCACCTGCCGGGCGCCGCGACCGAGGGTGTGTGGTGAGCGACACGAAGAGCCGCGTTGGTTGGCGGATCAAGCACTTCCATAGGCATCTCAGGATCTGGATCGCCCTGGGTATCTGCGTCGTGAGCTTCTTTTTCGTTCCGGCAGGGCTGTCGCTCATCACTCGTATGCTGACGAGCTGGAACTGCGGGGTCACATTCTTTCTGGTGACGATCTACCTCTGGATGACGCGCATGACTCCCGAGCAGATCTCCGCGCACTATATAGAGGAGGATCCATCAGCCCCCGTCATTCTGGTCGTGGCCACCGCCGCGGCCCTCCTGAGCGTAGTCGCCATCGTCGAGCCTCTTGCGGCGCTCCGCCACGGCGGCCACGGCGGGCAGCTCGTCCGGTTTGCTCTCGCGCCCATCACTCTCATCAATTCGTGGCTGCTGGTGCCGACGATGTTCACCATGCACTACGCGGATATGTTTTACAGCGCCCCCGCGAAGGCGCGCCCGCTGGCGTTTCCGAAAACCGAGATGCCGGCGTTCTGGGATTTCGCCTACTTCTCCTTCACCATCGCCGCTGCCTGCCAGACGGCGGATGTCGCGACGACGCACGTCTCCATTCGCCGGGTAGTCACCTTCCATGAGATCGTTTCCTTTGCATTCAACGTGGCCATTCTCGGATTCGCCATCAACATCACCGCCGGCCTCATGGCAGGTTGACCCGCTCGAAGGAAACGGAATCCGAACGGAGCAATGTCCCGTCTCGACCGTTTGATAGCGCATGCGTAACCTCAACCTGCAATTCGCGGGCACCGCCCTGCTGCTGGCCGCCCTGCTCACGGGCTGCGACAAGCTCGGCCTTGGCCGTCAGCAACAATCGACGGAGCTGCCGACCCGGCACGAGCTCGAGTCGATCCACTACATGTCACAGTCGCCGGGCCAGGGCGGCCGCTCGGTTTACGACCATCTCGAGCAGGCCAGGTCCTGCCACGACCTCGAGATCGCGATGCGCTGGAATCGTCCCCCGGATGTGAAGAGCGGTCCCTTCAATGAGAAGATGGTTTATATCACCTCCTCCGTGCCGAAGGGCCTGCAGAAGAACTCCGAGGTCTTCATCTCCGGCGAGATCGAGCGCGGGGAAGCGCAGCCCTCCGGCTCGTCCGTCTGGGCATTGAAATTGAAGGACGGCAGCGAGGTGCAGGCGATCGAGTCTACGGAATACGCGCAGAAACAGGCGGAGGCCCAACAGGAAGGCGGACACGCGACGATAGTCAGACCTTTCACGCACGGGCGCGCGTTCTGCGCCTACGGCATCTACCAGGGCGAGAACGGCATGTCGCTCGATCAGAAGCAGCATGTGCCGCTGATCAACGTGTTGTTCGCCATGGACCGGCGCAGGTGAGCGCGGTCTGATGTTTCGGCGCGAGCGTCCCTGACACAGCGTTATTTCGCAGGGAGTGACCGATCTCACGTTTCTGACCAAACTCGCGTGCTATGGTCACCTTTACCAGGAGCCGGAGCCGGGACACGCGTCATGGTAGAAAAGAGCGAGCGGAAGGCCGATCATCGCGACCCGATCAGGGTACTGTTGGTCGAGGACATGGAGCTGGAGGCAGAGCTCACCTGCCGTGAGCTGCACAAGCACGGCATTGCGCATCTCGCGCAGCGTGTGGAGACCGACGAGGCCATGCGCGCGGCGCTCAGGGACTTCAAGCCAACCATCATTCTCTCCGATTTCAGCCTGCCGCGATTCGATGGGCTGCACGCGCTCGATATCGCGCGCGAGTGCGCGCCCGAGGTGCCCTTCCTCTTCGTCTCCGGGACGATCGGCGAGGAGCGCGCGATCGAGGCGCTGCGCCGCGGCGCCGTCGATTACGTCCTCAAGAGCAATCTCGCGCGCCTTGGCGCCGCCGTGCGCCGCGCGTTGGAGGAGGCGCACGCCCGCGGCGTCCGCCGGCATCAGGAACAGCAGATCACCCGCCTGACCGGGGTGCTGCGCATGCTGAGTGGGATCAACGGCGCCGTCGTGCGCATTCGCGATCGCACCGAGCTGCTGCGCGAGGCCTGCCGGCTGGCCGTGACGGTCGGCGGCTACCCGACAGCCCTCGTCGGCCTCAGCCAGCCGAAATCTCAGCGGCTCGAGGCCGTCGCTCACCAGGGTGCGGACCCGTTGATCATCCATTCACTCTGCGAGCTGCTGCAAAGTCGGATGGAAGGCGACGGCGAGAGCCGCAACAGGGCGCGCGACCCTGCCGCGCCCTTTACCTGCCGGAACGTGGGAGCGAGCACCGCGGTGATCGGGCTGCCCTTGATAGTCGACAAGACCGTGGTCGGCGTTCTCGGCGTGTGCCCCCGGGAACACGGCGCGATCCCCGAGGAAGAGTTCGCAATGCTGCGTGAAGTGGCGGCCAACCTTTCCTTCGCGCTGCAGTACCTCCGCCAGGACAGCAGAGTGCGCCTCCTCTCCTACTTCGACGTGCTCACAGGGCTCGCGAAGCGCTCCCTTTTCTGCGAGCGCCTCGGCCGCATATTCCGCGACTCCGGCAGCCTCGGCTCGCGACATGCGATCGCAGTGCTCGACGTCCAGAATCTGAGCGCCATCAACGATGCGTTCGGCCGGCACGCGGGCGATCAGCTGCTGCAGCTTCTCGCCGACCGTCTCAAGCGGCGCTTCGAGAACACGGAGCATCTGGCGCATTTCGCGGGTGGGACATTCGCGCTGGTGCAGCCCATGGAGCGCTCGCTCGCGGCGAGCCCGGAGGCGTTGAACGAGGAGCTCGATCAGCTCTTCGCCGAGCCGTTCTCGCTGCAGGGCAAGGACCTGCCCGTGGCGGCACGCAGCGGCACCGCCGTATACCCGGAGGACGGCAACGACCCGGACACCCTCGTCAATCGGGCCGAAGCCTCATTACGCAGCACCAAGGAAAGCGGCCAACGCCGCGGCCACTACAGCGCCGAACGGCATGCCGAGGCGCTGGCGCGCGTCGCGCTGGAGAGAAAGCTGCGCATGGCGCTCGAGCGCCAGCAGTTCGAGCTCCACTACCAGCCCAAGGTGGGCGTCAAGACACGTCGCATCGAGGGCGCCGAGGCGCTCATTCGCTGGAACGATCCGGATTCCGGCCTGGTCTCACCCGCGAAGTTCCTCCCGATCCTGGAAGAGAGCGGGCTCATCGTCGAAGTCGGCGAGTGGGTGATCGAGCGCGCTGCACGCGACTGCCGCCTGTGGCAGCAGCAGGGTCTCGCCGCCGTGCGCATCGCCGTCAACATCTCCCCGGTCCAACTGCGCCAGGCCGACTTTGTCAGCCGCTTCCTCAAGCACACCCATCCGTGGGCGACGATGACCTGTGGGCTCGATGCGGAGATCACCGAGGGCGCCCTGGTCGGCGATTCTTCTGCCGCCATCAGCAAGCTCAAGATGCTGCGCGCCGCGGGCATCAACATCTCGATCGATGACTTCGGCACCGGCTACTCCTCGCTGAGCAGGCTCGCCCACCTGCCGATCGATACTCTCAAGATCGACGGCAGCTTCATCCATGCGATGGTCGCGGATGCGCGCAGCCGGCGGCTCGTCGCCATCATCATCTCGATCGCGCGCGCCTTCAATCTCGTGGTCGTCGCCGAGGGCGTGGAGTCCGAAGAGCAGCTGGGCACACTGTGGCAGCTCGGCTGCGACCAATCGCAGGGATACCTGCACAGCAAGCCGCTGCCGGTGCAGCAGTTCGCCGCCCTGCTCGAGGCCAGCAGGGGCCGTCAGTCGCAGTCCAGCGGGTCGCCCGAGTGTGCCGCCGCGGACTAGCGACAGTTCGACGCCCGGACCCTCCTTCTCCGATTCAACTGTCGGACTCGCAGGGTGTTCAGCTGAGCCGGCATCCCTAATGCACCGCGCGCTGCTGCTTCTCGCCCTTCACGACGAGGCTGAAGCGGGGCTCGAGCGCAAATCGCTCTCCGCTCACGAGTTGCGCAGCGTACCGGCCGACGGCCGGCCCATGTTTGAAGCCATGCCCGGAGCCACCACCCACGAGCCAGACGTTCTGCCATCGTGGGTGTCGATCGATGAGGAAGTCGCCACTCGAAGTGTTCTCGTATTGGCAGACGCGCGTCTCGTTGACCGGCTGCCGGGCGATCGCGGGCAAACGACGCGCCATGTAGGCGCGCACTTCGGCCAGGACGTCGGGCGATGTCAGGCGGTCGCCGTCGTCCGGGTCCATCGGCGGCCCATGCATATCGCGGCCGACCTTCACTCCACGTGCCTCGAGATCGGGGAAGCCGTAAAACATGTCGCCGACGTTGAAGTCCACCCAGCCGGGCATGGCCGCGGGCTCGAACCGTGCATCACCGGGCGGCACGGCGAAGAAGAAGACTTCCTGGCGCGTGACGAACATGCGCGAATCGAGCACGTCGGGAAAGAGCTTGGGCAACCAGGGCCCGCAGGCAAAAACATACTCCGAGGCCTCGAGGCGCTCCCCGCCGGTGATCACGAGCTCATCGAGCGAATTGCTCTGCGGCAGCGCGACACGCGGGGCCGCGGCCTGCGCCAGACGGTACTCGCCTCCAGCCGCGGTGAAGCGCGCCATCAACGCCTGTACGCCGCGGCGGGCCATCAGCGCCCCGAAGTCCGGCTCCCACAGGCCAAACTCGATTCCATCCCAACCAAATTGCGGCAAGCGCCGCGCAAGCTCCGCGCGGTCGAGCGTCTCGATGGGAAGGCTCAACTTCCGATGCACTTCGAGAGTGTGTGCGGCATACGGCTCCATCCTCTCGAAGAAGAAGAGCGCACCGATTGGCTGGAAAATAGGGAGATCCGCACTGTCGGAGAGCCACTTCCAGTCCGGAAGCGACTCCCATGCCATCTGCGTGTAAACCTCGTCTGCCCCATAGGCTGTGCGGGTCAACCGCGACTCACCGCCGGAGGAAGCGCGGGGATTGGCTGGACCACCCGCGTCGAGGAGCAGCACGCGCTTTCCCTTGCGAAGAAGGCTCCACGCGGTCCACACGCCGAATACACCGGCGCCGACCACGATCACGTCCCAGCGGTCGCCGCGCGAACCGTGGTGTTGCCCGAGACTCGGTTTTCCGGTCAGGTGCGCATCTCCGTCTAAACAGGTAGGCTCCGCGGGGTCGGTCCTTCGACGGCAGCCCGCGCTCGCGTGAGGAGCTTCGGCGCTCCGAGCCGCTCCGTCCAGCCCGCAAACTGGCTCCCGGGCCCCCGCCAGCGAATTTCCTCGACTCCGGCGAAAATGGGAGCATCAGTGCGTAGCGTAGCCAGCGTCTTGAAGAGGAGCGCAAGGTCGCGCCGCTCACCGAGCGCGTTCTGCGGGAAGTCCTCGATGGGCCCATGGCGCGCAATCAACGCCGCCGCACCCTTCGGGCCGATGCCCTCGATTCCCGGGTAGCCATCCGCACTGTCGCCTACGAGGGCCAGGTAGTCCGGAATTCGCCACGGGTCCACACCGAATTTCGTGCGCACCGCCGCCTCGCCCCGAACTTCTTTGGTCTTTCGGTCAACCTGAACGATCCGATCGCCCTGCACACATTGCGCCAGGTCTTTGTCCGGCGTCCAGATACGTACCTGTCGCACCTGCGGATCATCGCCCGCGATCCGCGCAGCGGTTGCGAGCGCATCGTCCGCCTCCAGCTCCACCATCGCCCACACGGCGACCCCGAGCGCCCGCAACGCTTCCTCCAGAGGCTCGAACTGCGCGCGCAACGCCGGCTCGATGCCATCACCTGTCTTGTAACCGCTCCACAGGTCGTTGCGGAAGGATTCGATCACGTGATCGGTGGCAACACCGAGGTGCGTGGCGCCCTGCTCGAGCATCTGCAGCACGGTCGTCAGCACGCCCGTCACGGCGCCCAGCGGCTTGTCCGCGCCCTTGGTGAACCTCCGCAGTCCGTAAAAGTGCCGGAACAGCTCGTAGGTGCCATCGACCAGATCGACGATCACGGCCGCTGCACCACGATCACTGCTTGAGCCGCTGCTCGGGCGTCAACGCCTGAGTTGCCGCGATCAGTTCCTGCCTGACTTGCTGGGCGAGCTTGGATTCCACAGCGTCAACAACCGAGGTTGAGTACCGAGTGCAGAGGAGCTCGCGGGCGGTCACCCCGGCTCACCGCACAACTGTACCAGGAACGTCCGCTCAGGACATCAGGCCTATGAGATTGCCATCAGGGTCCGCGCACCAGGCGAGCCATACCTCGCCGTCCGCAGTGCGGCCGATGACGTGCGGCGGCTGCTCGAAATGAACTCCCTTCGAGCTCAGCTCTTCATGAGCCGCTTTGACATCCGCCACCTTGAGATAAACGAGGGTACCGCGATCCCCGGGCTTGCCGCCCTGCGCGCTCAGCATGATCCGCACCCCGCCTGCGCTCAGGAAGCTCATCTTCCCTGCATCGAACAGCGGAGAGAGTCCGAGCAGATCGCCGTAAAACGCCTTGGCTCTTGCAAGGTCGGTCACGGTCAGAGCTATCTGTGCAACACCGAGTACTGGCGTCATGGATGTCTCCCGGGGAGGATTGTTGCTGGAAGCCGGACGAGCGTGCAGGATAGCGATACTGGGTCAGGCGCTGCGGGCACTTTCGGATGCCGAGTTTACGGGCTTCAGCCAGCGCGCCGCCAGCGGCGGCAGCAGCAGCAGGCTGACGATCGTCGAGGACACGAGGCCACCCAGGATCACTACGGCCATCGGGCCTTCGATCTCGTGGCCGGGCTGGTGGAGCTGAATCGCGACCGGCAGCAGCGCCAGCGCAGTCATCAACGCCGTCAGCAATACCGGCGTGAGCCGCTCCTCCGAGCCGCGCAGC
>Ga0134128_10002624_pt1 | contig 22174 bp, 20 predicted proteins | sample KB31754_FD_96462 | JGI IMG/M metagenome (GOLD analysis project Ga0134128, IMG submission 96462) | Terrestrial soil microbial communities with excess Nitrogen fertilizer from Kellogg Biological Station, Michigan, USA - KB3-175-4 | ecosystem: Environmental > Terrestrial > Soil > Unclassified ... | reverse complement strand
ACCCCGAGGCCTCGCCCGGGCCCAACGACGCCGGGTATCTGTTCGACCGCTTCCGGACATTGATGGAGGAAGGCCGCCGTCGCTGAGCATGATCTACGCGCTGCTCGATCGACTGACGGAGCGTTACAGCGAGAACGAGCATCGGCTGGAGGCGATGCGCGCGCGCGAGGAGTACTTCGACCGCGCCGGCAAGGTGTTCGACGACGACGCCGAGCTGTTCGAGGGGCGCATGGCCTCCTTCCTCGAGTGGTACGTCCTCGAGCGGCCGCACGCGGGCCTCGGGGGCAAGCCGCCCGTCGTGCACGCCGTCGAGACGGGCGCCAAGCTCCCCGCCGAGGAGCGCCGGGCGCTGGCCCACCTGGCCTCCAGCCACCGCAGCCTTTTTCAGCTGGCCGCCACGGCCGATCGCGTGCTGGAGCTCGAGGACCTCGTCGGCGGGGCGCGCTTCTCGGTGCTCGAACGGCGCAACACCGCCGGCGTCGCCGAGGGGGACGTGTTCGAGGCGCGCGTCCTCTGGGACGACGAGCGGGCGATCTTCGGGCGGACGTTCCTGTTTCATCCGCCCGACGCGCGCGAGGTGGTCCTCGAGTGGGTCGAGCGCGTGGTCGAGCAGGGGATGCCGCGCGCCGAGATCCTGTTTCATCTCTCGCGCCAGTACGTCCGGTGGCACCGGCTCGGGCACATCGGCGCGGCGAAGGTCTACCGCGATGCCGGCTGAGGGGCCGCCGCGACCCCGGGGGCGGCGGCTCGTCTGGGCGGCCGCGCTGGCGATAGCGCTGGTGGCCGCCGGTGACCTCTACGTCGTCGAGGCCGCGCGCGGCGCGGTCGCGGGCGACTTCGCACGGACGCCGCCGCGCCCGTACGCGATCGTGCTCGGAAACCGCGTCTTCTCGAACGGCCGGCCGTCGGCCGAGCTGGCCGAGCGTCTGGAGACGGGACGGCAACTCTACCGCGCCGGCCTGGCGCGCCGGATCATCGTGTCTGGGCTGGTGGCCGACGGTTACGACGAGCCCGACGCCATGGCGGCCTGGCTGAAGGCGAGGGGGGTCGCTCCAGCCGACCTGGTGCTCGACCGCGGCGGCTACCGCACGGCGGCCAGCATGGCGGACGCCGCGGCGCTGGGCGTCGACTCGCTCTTGATCGTCTCGCAGGCCTATCACCTGCCGCGGGCGATCTATCTGGCCCGGCACGCGGGCATGTCGGCGGTCGGTGTCGCCGCCCCGGACGTTCCCGGGAATCGCGGCCACGCGGTGGCCATGTTCTTTCGCGAGGCGCTGGCCCGCACCGAGTCGATCGCCGAGGTGGCGCTGCGGGGCGTGCGCGGCCTGCCGCCCGAGCGAATCCCCGGCGCGCCGGGCGGCTGAGCCCGCCCGTCCCGGGGCGGCCTCGAATTGCAAACCGCCCCCCGCTTGGTTAGAAAGCCGGCATGCGAAATCTGGCGATCCGCGTGGCGATCGTGTCGTTGCTGTTCTCGCTCGGTGCCTGTGTCGAGCAGGATGAGAACAAACCGACCGCGGACGACCTGGCGGTCGCCAAGCGGAACCTGCTCTCGGCGCCGCCCACCCCCAAGTACCCGGTGAACGCCGATCTCGACGGCAAGGTGGTCTATCTCGGGACCGACGTCGATCCGCTGCCGGCCGAGGGGGGCAAGGATCTCAAGCTGACCGAGTACTGGCGGGTCGTCACGCCGCCGGGCGACGGCTGGAAGACGTTCACCCACGTCGAAGGGCCGGGCAAGCAGTCCTACATCAATGCCGATCACGTTCCGATCGAGGGGAAGTACCCGGCCAGCGTCTGGAAGGCGGGCGACATCATCCGCGACGCTCACACCGTCCACTTGCCCGACGGCTGGTCGAGCCCGCTCGTCGAGGTCTACGTGGGCCTGTGGCGCGGAGCGACGCGGATGCCGGTCAAGTCGGGCCCCCACGACAACGAGGGGCGCGTCCTGGCCGCCTCGATCCCGGTGCGCGCGCCGACGGCGACCGAGCCGCGCAAGCGCTACCTGGCGCGGCTGGTGGCGAAGGCGCCCAAGCTCGACGGCAAGCTCGACGACGCCGTCTGGGCGGCCGCGCCCTCCACGGGGCCGTTCGTCAACACGCTCACCGGCGGCCCGGTCTCGCCGGCGATGAAGACCGAGGCCAAGCTGCTCTGGGACAAGAAGAACCTCTACGTGGCGTTCGACAACACCGACGACGACGTCTGGACCGATCTCACGAAGCGCGACGACAAGCTGTGGACCGAGGAGGCCGACGAGCTGATGATCGACGCCGACGGCAACGGGCGGACCTACGTCGAGCTGCAGGTGGCGCCCAACGGGAACATCTTCGACACCTACCTGCCGACCGTGCGCCACTACGAGGACACGGTCGATCCCAAGCTCAAACCGTTCTCCTGGAACTCGAAGATGACGGCCAAGGTGCACGTCGACGGGACGCTCAACAAGCGCGACGACCAGGACAAGGGGTGGACGGTGGAGCTCGCGCTGCCGCTCGAGGACGTCAAGGGGATGGACGCCAACTCGGCGGTGCGGCTGCCGCCCGAGCCGGGCGACGTCTGGCGCATCAACATGTACCGGATGGATCTGCCCAAGGGGAAGCCGCAGCAGGCCGCCGGCTGGTCGCCGCCGCTGGTGGGCGACTTCCACGCGCTCGGCCGCTTCGGCGAGCTGGTGTTCGCCGACGCCGACGGCAAGGTCCCGCCACCTTTGCCCCCGGCGTCGAAGACGGCGTTGGCGCCACCGGCGCTCCGCCTCGGCGCCCCGCCACCGACGGCGGCGCCCGATCGCAAGGTGCCCGCGGCGATGAAGGCGGGAGAGGTCCACGAAAAGAAGTAGCGCCGTTCCACTCGCCGTCGCGGCGGTGCTGGCGGTCGGGCCCGGCGCGGCCGCCGCGGATCGGGCGGCGCACCTCCCGCTCGTCCCCGCGGCGCCCGGTCCGGGCGTCTACTTCGGCGAGCCGGAGACCGAGGGCGGTCCCCCGCGCGACCAACTGCGCGACGAGATCGTCGCCGACGCGCGCGCCGCGGCGGCCGGGGCCAGGGCGCCGGCGCCGGTGGCCGACGCGCGCCTCGACTGGGCGATGACCGACCTGGCGCGCCGGTTGCGCGGCGACGATCTCCCCGACCCGGAGGCGCTCGCCTTCTTGCTGGCGCACTACGGGCTGGTCGAGCCGCCACCCCACATCTTCTCCGCCGAGGTCGGCGCGGGAGGCGAGGCGACGATCCGCGGCCACGCACGCGAGGAGATCGCGGCCGCGCTGCGCGCCGGCTCCCTCGGCCGCGTCGGCGTGGGGATCGAACGGACCGCCAACCAGATCTACGTGGTGGCCGCCTTTCAGGAGACGCCGATCTCGCTGCAGGCGGACGTCCCCCGCCGCCTCCCGGCGGGGGGCCGCGCGCGCATCGCGGCGCGGATCGAGGGGAGCTTCCGCGCGCCCGAGCTGGCGATCACCTGGCCCGACGGCCGCGTGCACGACGTCGCCCCGACGGTGCGCGGGCGCAACCTGACGGGCGAGCTGCGCTGTGGGGCCGACGGACCCTATCAGGTCGAGATCCTGGCCACGGGCGCCGTCGGTCCGACGGTGCTGGCGAATTTCCCCGTCTACTGCGGCGTCGCGCCGCCCGCGGTATGGAAAGGGCCGGTGGCGATGCGGCAAGGCCCGGCCGACCCGGCGGCGGCCGAGCAGCAGATCGCGGCGCTGGTGAACCGCGATCGCGTGCGGGCGGGGCTGCCGGCGCTGGCCGTCGACGCGCGCCTCGCGCCGGTGGCGCGCGCGCACTGCCAGGACATGATCGACCACGACTTCGTCGGCCACCTCTCGCCGCGCACCGGCACGGCGATGGACCGCGTCCACCGCGCCGGCCTCCGGCCCGAGCTGGTGATGGAGAACGTGGGGCGCTTCTACAGCGCCGACCAGGCGGAGAGCGGCTTTCTGGGGAGCCCCGGCCACCGCGGCAACCTGCTCGATGCGCGCGCGCGCCGCATCGGCGTCGGGGTGCTGTACGGTCCCGAGGTGACCGGGACGCGACCCATGTTCGTGACCGAAATCCTCACCAACTGAGCCGGCCTGGTCGGGCGCCTCCCGCGCGCTTTATCCCTGCTCGGCGGGTCGGAAACGAAGTATCCTGAGGCAATGTGTAAGGTCTATCTTGTGACGGTCATCTTGCTGGCGGCCGCGGCGACCGCCAGGGCGGAGACGGTTGCCCTGTTGCCGGCCCAGGGGATCAACGTCGACGACGGAACGCTGGCAGCAGCGCGCGACATGCTGCAGGGCGATCTGGTGCGCGGCGGGCGCACGGTGGTCCTGGTGGGCGATCCAGCGGCGCCGGGGATCTCGCCCGACGAGGCGCTGCGCGCGGGACAGCAGGTGAAGGCAGATTTTGCCGCCGTCCTCCACCTGACCCGCCTCGGGGCCAGCACACGCGCGCGCCTGATCGCCTATCGGGTGCCTTCCGGCGAAACGACCTATGCGGGGGATCTCACGGCGACCTCCACCGACGATCTCGCGGGCGTGCTCGATCGGCTGGCGCTGGGATTCGGGTCGAACATGTCGCCGGCCAAGACGGCCGCGCTCGGCAACTTGACCGAGGCGGAGGCCGCGCCTCCGGTCGTCCACAGCGTGCGAATGCGGGCCGGCGCCAGCGTGCTCGGGCTCGCCGCGCTCAATCGACCCGCCGGATCGCGCAGCGCGGCTGCGGGCGGCGTCAGCGCCTTCCTCTACTTCGACGCGGAGTTCCTGCTGTGGGACGCCTCTCTCGATCTCCTGGGGCATGACGGCAACCTGCTGTTCGACGCCGGCGTGGGCGTCTACTACCCGCTGTCGGCCACCACCGTGTCGCCGTACGTCGGTGGGGCGCTTCGTTGGAGCGCGGCGACCTTCGGGGGTGCCGGCGCCAGCGGAATTTCGCCGGAAGCCACGCTCGGCTTGATCGTGGGGAGGACTTCCTCCTCGCAGCTCCGCGTCCAGATGAGCTACTTCTTCGACCTCTTCGCCGAACAGCCGTCGGCGACCACCACCACGACTGCGCCGGGAGGCTCCGGCACCTACGTCAACGGCATCATCTTCAGCCTGGGATTCTGCAGCCGGGTGTGAAGTGCGTCGTCCGCCGCCGGACGATCCCGACGGCGGACGGTGCCGTTTGGGTCAGGGGGTATCGATCTCGGCGCAGTTCAGGGTCTGGCCTTGCCCGGTGCAGTGGAAGACCGAGCCCTTGACGCGGAGAAAGCCGTCCGTGATTTTCGTCAGCGTGTAGCTTCCGTCTTCGTTCTTGGCGATGCTCGAATAGGTGCTGGCGCACCCGGCCGTCAGCGCGGCGAACACGAGGAGAACCTTGGCGAAGTTGGTTTTCACTTTTCCGTCTCCTGTACCGTGATTTGCTGGCACTCCGCCTTGGTCGGCGTCGCCGGGCAGATCCAGGCGGTCGCCATGTTGTTCCGCGACCCGACGGCGTAGAGCGAGCCGTTACCAGCGGGCGCGGTCCCATGGATGGCGGTGGCGCAGCCGGACACGGTCATGATTCCCAATGCGCCGAACAGCGCGAGCTTCGGTATCCATTCTTTCATCGTTTGCCTCTCTGGTTAGGAACGCCGGGAGACGACCCCAGCAAAATGCGACCCGCGTATCCTCCAGGGTGTGGCTGAGCTCTGTCAACAACTCAGTCGGAGCCGGGGGCGATTCCCCGCGTCGGGGCACCTCCGCCCGGGGCCTTCGAGCAGGCCGAGAGCGGCTTTCCCGGGCCCCGGCCACGGCCGCAACCTGCTCGAGGCGCGCGCGCCACATCGGCGCAGGTTGGTGTACGGTCCCGAGGTGACGGGGACGCGACCCATGTTCGGGACCGAGATCCTCACCAACTGACATGCGGCGGGCAGGGGCGGTGCTGGGGGTGATGCTCGCGGCCGGGTGCGGCGACCGGCCGCCGAGCATCTTCATCGGCCAGTCGGCCCACTTCCGCCTCCACGTCGACCCGGCGCTCCTGCCGGTGCCGCCGCCGTTCGACGGCGACAACGCGCTGGCTGCGCTGGAGACCGAGTGGTCCGACGTCCAGACGATGCTCCACATGCCCGACGGCGTGATCGACTACTACTGGTACACGCAGGCAAACACGGAGCTCGCCTGCGGCTCGCCCGACGAGGGGGCCTGCACCAAGGAGGGGCTGCTGGAGATCGACTCGCCGACGCTCCCCAACCCGCACGAGCTGAACCACGCGTACCTCTACCTGCGCCAGCAGCGCAAGCCGATCCCGCTGCTGGCGGAGGGCGCGGCGGAGTCAATCGCCTGTGGCGCGATGGGCACGCCGCTCACTGACAACGTCCCCTGGCCGGACCTGGTGGTGGCGGTACCGGCGCCGGAGGAGGCCTATCAGCAGGGTGGGCTCCTGGTCCGTTACCTGATCCGGACGCAGGGGATCGACGCCTTTCTCCGCTATTACGAGCAGTCGCCCGAGCGGCGCGATCCGGCGGTGTTCGCGGCGAACTTCCAGTCCTTCTGGGGGATGTCGCTCGACGACGTCTGGGGGGCCATGCACGTCCAAGCGCCGGGCGCGCCCTACGCCGATTCGAAGATCTGTCCTTGCTCCCTGCCGCCGCTCCCCGCGGGCGCGACGCCGAGCGCCGATCTGGCGCGCTTCCCGTACTGGGTCGTGCCGGCGGAGGAGACGATGGGGCTGGCGCCGTCCTCGGTGTTCGGTCACGCGGGGATCGGCGACTGCAGCGGCTCGGCCACCTCTGTCTCGGGGCAGGTCGTCCTGGCACGCCTCGATTCGTCGGCCCCTTGGTACGTGATGGCGCCGGCCAACGTGACGACCGGCCCTTACCTGGCGGACGACTGCGCCAGCACCATCCCCTATCCGCTCCCCTCCAACCTGGTGACGGAGGGGTTCGCCTTGCTCGCGATGGCCGTCTCGCCTCCGGCGAGCGGGGAGACCGTCTACTTCCAGCTCGGCGTGCCGTTTTCGGGGCTCATCGACGTACCGCAGGAGGTCGAGCTCTGCACGAGCTGCGCGTTCGACCAGGGGAGCTGCCAGCCGGGGACGGCCGTCGTCACCCGCCAGCCGTTCCCGGGGTCCGTCGTGTACGGGCGCTGGACGATTGCGGCCGGCGCGCCCCGGCTGGCGACCGAGAGCTTCGACCTGTGGTCGCCGACGCTCTGAGGCGGCGATCAGCTCCGGGCGGGCGCGTCGGGCGCGACCAGGACGACCGGGCCGGCGGCGGTGCGGGCGACGCCGCGGGCGCGGGCGGCGGGGAGGTGGGCGAGGGGAGCGGCCAGCGCGGCCCGCTCCGCCGGCGTCAGCGCCGCGAGCGGCTGGGGGTCGCCGGGCACGACCTCGTAAGCGACGGTGCGGCGATCGTCCGAGAGCTGCAGGACGCGCTGCACGCGCGGGCCGCCCGCGGCGGCGGTCGCGCGCAGCTCGTCGAGCGCGGCGCCCTCGAGCGGCGCCGCCCGCTCCTCGACGAGCACGTCGCGCGCGGTGCGGGGATCGTGGCGCAGGACGAGGCGGGCCTCGGGCGACCGCCACAGCTCCCGCTCGGGCGGCGGCGTGCTCTCGGGGCTGCCGATCGCCGGGATGGTCGCGCGCGGCGGCGGCTCGAACGCCGCGCCTTCGATCGGCCAGGCGGCGACGGCCTCGGCCATCTCGAGCGCCGAGGCGAAGCGATCGCCGGGGGCCTTGGCCAGCGCGCGGAGCAGCACCTCGTCGTGGAGCGGCGACAGCCCGAGGCGCCGCGCCGAAGGAGGTGGCGGCGCCTCGCCGAGGTGCTGGGAGACCAGATCGGGCCCCAGGAAGGGCGGCCGGCCGGTGAGCGCCTCGACGAGCGTGGCGCCGAGCGCGTAGAGATCGGCCGAGTAACCGAGGGGGGCGCCCGTGATCTGCTCGGGCGACATGTAGGCGACGGTCCCGAAGAACCCGCCGGTCTGGGTCTGGCCGAAGTCGGCGAGGTGCGCGCTGCCGAAATCGCCCAGCTTGGCGTTCCCCGCGGCGTCGTAGAAGACATTGGCCGGCTTGACGTCCCGGTGGACGATCCCCCGCTCGTGCGCGGCGGCGAGCGCGGCCAGCAGATCGAGCGCCAGCCGCCTGACCGCGGCCACCGGCAGCGGGCCGGTGGTGGCCAGCCGCTCGGCCAGCGTCCCGCCGCTCATCAGCTCGAACACGAACAGGCCCGACCCCGGTTGCGCGTCGGCCAGCCCGACGATGTTGGGGTGGCGGAGCCGCCCCGCCGCCTCCGCCTCCCGCGCGAAGTGCAGGTAGGCCAGCCGCTCGGGATCTCCGCCGCCCCCGCCGCCGACCGCCAGCAGCTTCAGCGCCACGGGCGCGCCGAGCAGCGAATCGAACGCTTCGTAAACCCGGCCGATCGCCCCCGCTCCGAGCAGGCGGCGCAGGTGATAGCGGCGGCCGACGTCGGGGCTGGCGGTCGCCTCGCGCCCGGTCTCGGCGACGGCCTCCTCGAGCAGGGCCACCTCTTCGGCGTGTCGGGGCAAGCTGGGGTCGGCGTGGTGCAGGCGGGCGGCGAGCTCCGCGGCCGCCCCCGGGAACCCCAGCGCCAGCAGCGGACCGCACAGCGCCCGCCAGGCGGAGACCCGGAGCGCCGGCGCGCGCGCCACGATCTGCAGGTGGCGGACTGCCTCTTCGGCGCGGCCGAGGCGCGCGAGGAGCTTGCCCAGCGCCAGGCGGGCGGCGAGCGCCTCCTCGCCGCTCCCCTGCGCGACAAGACGCTCGTAGATGAGGCCGGCCTCGCGCAGGGCGCCGGCCTGGGTCTCAGCGCGCGCCTCGTCGAGCGGCGCGCCGGCGCGCCGGTACCAGCCGGCGGCGCGGGCCCAGGCCCCGGCGCGCTCGGCCGCCTGCGCCGCTTCGAACGTGCGGCCGCGCGCGGCGAACGCCTCCGCGACGCCGAGCAGCGCCTCGGGGGGAGCGGCCGCGGCGATCTCGGCCGCCTGCGCGGGGAGGTTGGCGTCCAGCGCCAGCCGCACGGCCAGCGGCCGGTCGCCGAGCTCGAGCGCCAGCGGCCAGGCGTCGGCGAACCGCCAGACGCGCTCGTAGAGGCCGATGGCGCGGCGGAGCTCGCCCCGTTCGGCGGCCACGCGCGCCGCCTCGGCGTAGGCGCCGTGCGCCACCAGGTAGTCGATGAAGTCGCCGTCGGCCATGCCGTCCGCTGATGCTCCCACAGCCGGCGGTCGCGTGTTAGAAGCATCGACCTCGGTCAAGCAACGATGATCCTCGGGGTTCTCGGCGGCAGCGGGCTCTACGACATCGACGGTCTCGCCGACCGCCGGAGCGAGGTCGTGTCGACGCCGTTCGGCGCCCCCTCGGGACCGCTGGTCAGCGGGCGGCTGGGGGAGGCGCGCGTCGTCTTCCTGCCGCGCCATGGGGCGGGGCACCGGCTCTCGCCGTCGGAGATCAACTACCGCGCCAATGTCTGCGCGCTCAAGGCGGCCGGCGCGACGCGCGTGCTGTCGGTCTCGGCGGTCGGCTCTTTGCGGGAAGGCATGCCGCCGGGCGACCTGGTGCTGGTCGACCAGTTCATCGACAAGACGTTCCGGCGCCGGACCACCTTTTTCGACGAGGGGGTGGTGGGGCATGTCAGCTTTTCGGAGCCGACCTGCCCGGCCTTCGCCGCGGCCGTGGCGGCGGCCGCGGCCGAGACGGGCGTCGTCGAGGCGCCGCCCGCGGCGCGCCTGACCTCGCGCGCGAGCACGCCCGGCAAGCGCCTGCACCGCGGTGGCACCTACGTCTGCATGGAGGGGCCGCAGTTTTCGACCCGCGCCGAGTCGCTGTTGCACCGGAGCTGGGGGGCCGACCTGATCGGGATGACCGCCGCCACCGAGGCCAAGCTCTGCCGCGAGGCCGAGCTCTGCTTCGCGTCGCTGGCGCTGGTCACCGACTACGACGGCTGGCACGCCGAGGAGGCGGCCGTCACCGCCGAGGCGGTCATCGCCGTGCTCGCCGCCAACGTCGCCGGCGCCAAGGAGATCGTGCGCCGGCTGCCGCCCCAGGCGGCGCGCGCCGCCGCCTGCGGTTGCGCGGGGGCCGCCGCCAGAGCCATTCTCACCGCGCCGGAGGCGATCACGCCCGAGGCACGCCAACGCCTGCGGACACTTTACGGGAGAGAAATCTGAGCATGCCATCATCATCGCCTCTGTTGGTCGTCGGATCGGTCGGCCTCGACACCGTCGAGACGCGCGCGGGGAAGCGCGCCGACGTGCTGGGCGGCGCCGCCTCCTATTTCTCGGTCGCCGCCTCGTTCCTGGCGCCCGTGCGCCTGACGGGGATCGTGGGCACCGATTTCCCGGAGGCGCACACCAAGCTGTTCGAGGCGCACGCGGTCGACCTGGCCGGGCTCGAGCGGGTGGCGGGCAAGACCTTCCGCTGGTCGGGGGTCTACGCCCAGGACTTCTCGACCCGCACCACGCTCGACACGCAGCTCAACGTCTTCTCCGACTTCCGCCCCAAGCTGCCGGCGGCCTGGACCGACTCGCCGTATGTCTTTCTGGCCAACATCGATCCGGTGTTGCAGCTCTCGGTGCTGGAGCAGACCGCCAAGGCGGGCCAAAAGCCCAGGTTCGTGGCCTGCGACACCATGAACTTCTGGATCGAAGGGAAGCGTCCCGACCTGCTCAAGCTGCTCGGGCGGGTCGACATGTTGCTGCTCAACGACGAGGAAGCGCGTCAGTTGTCGGGAGAAGCCAACCTTCCCGCGGCGGCGCGCGCCATCCGCGCGCTCGGCCCGCGGGCGGTGGTGATCAAGCGCGGCGACGCCGGGGCGCTGCTGTTCCACGAGGGGGGCGTGTTCGCGGCGCCGGCCTTCCCGATCGAGAACGTCGTCGACCCGACCGGCGCCGGCGACTCGTTCGGCGGCGGGTTCATGGGGTGGATCGCGCGCGAGGGGGACACGAGCCCGGCCACCATCCGCACGGCGATGATCCTCGGCTCGGTGCTGGCCTCGTTCTCCGTCGAGGACTTCAGCCTCGACCGCTTCCGGCGGCTCGATCTGTCGCAGATCCGCGAGCGCTTCGCCGCCTTCGCCGACCTGGTCCACTTCGAGAAGATCAAGCTCTGACCGCGTGCCCGACCCGTTGATCCTCACCGCCGCGACCGCCGCCGAGCTGCAGGCCATCGGCGCGCGGCTCGGGCGGGCGCTGGCGGCCGGCGACGTGCTGGCGCTGGTGGGACCGCTCGGCGCCGGCAAGACCACCTTCGTCCAGGGCGTGGCGCGCGGCCTCGACGTCCCGCCCGACCGCCACGTGGCGAGCCCGACGTTCGCGCTGGTCAACGAGCACCCGGGCCGGGTGCCGCTGGTCCACGCCGATCTCTACCGGATCGCCGACCCGCGCGAGCTCGACGAGCTGGGACTCTCCGACGCCTTCGACCGCGCGGCGGTGGCCATCGAGTGGCTCGATCGGTTCCCGGAGGCGGCGCCGGCAGAGCGGTTGACGATCGAGATCGCGATCGCGCCCGACGGGGGGCGCCGGATCGCGTTTCGGCCGAGCGGGGCGCGCGCGGCGGCGCTGGTCGCCGGGCTCGGGTGCTAGTGGCGGTCGTGCGCGCGGTGCCGGCTCAGGGAGCGTGGCGCGGCAGGATGAACGTGTCGATGGCGTGCGCGAAGCCCTCTTCCTCGTTGGAGGTCGTCACGTAGCGGGCGCAGCGCTGGACGTCGGGGCTGGCGTTTCCCATCGCGATGCTCACCCCGCCGACGGAGAACATCAGCACGTCGTTGGGCATGTCGCCGATGGTGGCGATCTGCTCGACCGGCAGGCGCAGGGCCTGGGCCTCGTAGCGGGCCACCACCCCCTTGTTGGCGTCGGGGTGGGTGACGTCGAGGTAGTAGGGCTGCGAGCGCGCCGCCGAGGCGTGGCCGGCGACCCGCTTGCGCAGCGCCGCCTCGGTGCGCTCGACCAGCCCGTGGTCGTCGCTGACGCCCACGATCTTCACCGCTCGCTCGAGCACCGACGACAGGTCCTTGGTCACCGTCGGCTCGAACTTCACCGTCCACTGCTCGCGGTCGACGTGCGGCGCCTCGCGCTTGCGGATGAACCAGTCGGCGTCGCGATAGACCCAGACGTCGAGCCCCGCCTGCAGGAGGAAGTCGAGCACCTCGCGCGCCACCTCCAGCGGCAGGGTGGACTGCTGGATCACGGTGGTCAGATCGGGCTTCACGAACATCCCCCCGTTGAAGGCGGCGACGGGCGTGGTCAGCTCGAGCGGTTCCACGAGCATCGCCATCCCGCGCGGCGGGCGCCCGCTGGTGATGGCCAGCTCGATGCCGGCGGCGCGCAGCCGGTCGACCGCCCGGCAGGCGGCGTCGGTGAGGACCTTTTGCCCCGTCACCAGCGTGCCGTCGACGTCGGCGATCAGCAGCTTGATCGGCAGGCTGGCCTTGGCACCACCGCCACGCTGGGGGCTCATCGCTTCCAGCTCCGGTAGCGGCGGATGAGGGCGTTGGTCGAGGCGTCGTGCTTCAGGTCCGGCTCGGTCTCGCTCCCGAGCTCGGGGATGATCCGCTGCGCCAGCGCCTTGCCCAGCTCGACCCCCCATTGATCGAACGAATCGATCCCCCAGATCACCCCCTGCACGAACACGCTGTGCTCGTAGAGAGCCACCAGCGTTCCGAGAGTCCGCGGGGTCAGCTTCTCGGCCAAGATGACGTTGGTCGGGCGGTTCCCCTCCATGATCCGGTGCGGCACCAGCGCGGCCGGCGTCCCCTCGGCGCGCACCTCGGCCTCCGTCTTCCCGAAGGCCAGCGCCTCCGCCTGCGCGAACACGTTGGACATCAGGATGTCGTGGTGGTCGCCGAGCGGATTCAAGGCCTTGCCGAAGCCGAGGAGGTCGACCGGGACCAGCTTGGTCCCCTGATGGAGCAGTTGATAAAAGCTGTGCTGGCCGTTGGTGCCGGGCTCGCCCCAGTAGACGCCGCCCGTCTGGACGTCGACCGCCCGCCCGTCGAGCGTGACGTGCTTGCCGTTCGACTCCATCGTCAGCTGCTGGAGGTAGGCGGGGAAGCGCTTCAAGTATTGCTCGTAGGGCATGACGCCGAAGCTCTGGGCGTCGAAGAAGTCGCCGTACCAGATCGCCAGCAGCGCCATCAGCACCGGCAGGTTGTGGCCGAAGGGCGCGGTGCGGAAGTGCTCGTCGAGCGCGTGGAACCCGGCCAGCATCTCGTCGAACCGCTGGGGGCCGATGGCCAGCATGGTCGACAGGCCGATGGCGGAGTCCATCGAGTACCGCCCGCCGACCCAGTCCCAGAACCCGAACATGTTGGCCGGGTCGATACCGAACTCTTTGACCCGCTCGGTGTTGGTCGAGACGGCCACGAAGTGCTTGGCGATCGCCGCCTCGCCCCCCAGCTTGGCGATCGCCCACTGGCGGGCCGAGCGGGCGTTGGTCATCGTCTCCAGCGTCCCGAACGTCTTCGAGGAGACGATGAACAGCGTCTCGGCGGCGTCGAGGTCGCGCGTCGCCTCCACGAGGTCGGTGGCGTCGACGTTGGAGACGAAGCGGAAGGTCATCTCGCGCTGGCTGTAGAAGCGCAGCGCCTCGTAGGCCATGACCGGGCCCAGGTCCGAGCCGCCGATGCCGATGTTGACGACGTTGCGGATCGGCTTGCCGGTGTGCCCCTGGAAGGTCCCCGCGCGGACGCGGTCGGCGAAGGCGCGCATCCGCCCCAGCACCGCGTGGACCTGCTGGACGACGTCTTGGCCCTCGACGACCAGCGAGCGGTCGGCCGGCATTCGGAGCGCGACGTGCAGCACGCTGCGGTTCTCGGAGACGTTGAGGCGGTCGCCGCGAAACATGGCGTCGATGCGACCGCGCAGATCGCTCTCCTCGCAGAGCTGCAAGAGGAGGCCCACGGTCTCCTCGCTGATCCGGTTCTTCGAGTAGTCGAGGGCGAGACCGGCCGCTTCGACGGTGAAGCGCTCGGCGCGTCCCGGATCGGCGGCGAACAGCTCTCGCAGGTGGCGCCCGGCGATCTGGCCGTGATGGCGCTCGAGGGCGGTCCAGGCCGGCCGCTGCCGCAGCGGGACGCTCACGACGCCTGCTCCTCGAAATCCCGCGGCCAGAAATGACATTGATCTCTCATGGGCTCCTCCGGTTGCCGGGGAAGCATGACTCACCGCCGGTCTCCGTTCCGTCAAGATCGCCGGGACCTTCGGGCGCGCGGGGCGAGACGGTAGTTGCTCGGCTCACGTCGCAAGGCTCACGCCGGCACGTACGGAAAGAACGGAAATCCGCAGAGTCGTGACTACCCGACGGGACGACGTCCAGCTAGACTGCGCGCCAACATGAGCGAGCTACCTCTTCCGATTCTTGCCCAGGCGGCCACGATGGCGCGGGGTCTGGCCATTGACGCCGTCGTCGCCAGTCAGAGCGGACACCTCGGCCTGCCTCTCGGCTGCGCCGAGATCGGCGCCGTCCTCTACGGTCACGCGCTCCAGTACGACCCGGCACATCCCGGATGGTTGAACCGCGATCGGTTCGTGCTTTCGGCCGGGCACGGCTCGATGTTCCTCTACGCCTGGCTGCACATGAGCGGCTATCGCGACATGACGCTCGACGAGATCAAGCGCTTCCGGCAGCTGCACTCGAAGACGCCCGGCCACCCGGAGCTGACCCACGCCCCGAGCGGCGTCGAGACGACGACCGGACCGCTGGGGCAGGGGGTCGGCAACGCGGTGGGCATGGCCGTGGGCGCCAAGATGGCGGAGGCGCGCTTCAACACCCCCGAGCACGCCATCTTCGATCACCACATCGTCTGCCTGGCCGGCGACGGCTGCATGCAGGAGGGCGTGGCCATGGAGGCGCTGGCCTTCGCCGGGCACCAGCGGCTCGACAACCTGATCCTCATCTACGACTCGAACGCCGTCACGCTCGACGCGATGGCCAAGGAGACGCAGAGCGAGGACACCGCCAAGCGGCTGGAGGCGATCGGGTTCGACGTCCAGACCGTCGACGGGCACGAGATGGAGGCGTTCTACGCGGCGTTCGTGCGGGCCAAGAAGGCGGGCAGCGGCAAGCCGCAGGCGATCATCGCCAAGACGCTCATCGGCAGGGGGATCCCCGAGGTCGAGGGGACGCAGAAGGCGCACGGCGAGGGGGGGGCCAAGTTCGGCGAGGCGGCGCGCCAGGCGCTCGGGTTGCCGGCGGAGAAGTACTTCGTCTCGCCGGAGGTCCGCGCGTTCTTCTCCGCCCGGCAGAAGGAGCTCGGCGCCGCCTACGCGGCGTGGACCAAGACCTTCGAGGCCTGGAAAGCGAAGAACCCCAAGCTGGCGGCCGAGCTGGCGACCTCGCGGGCCGAGGCGCACAACCTGCCGGAGGGGACCGCCAAGCGGACACCCGACGCCGCGGCGCTGCTGGCGGCGGTTCCCGAGTTTCCCGTCGACACCAAGATCGCCACCCGCAAGGCCGGGCAGGACGTGCTGCAGCCGCTGGCCGCGCAGGTGCCGCTGCTCATCGGCGGCAGCGCCGATCTCTACGGCTCGACGCTGAACTACATCGGCGATCTGAAGGCCGGCAACGACGACTTCAAGCCGGGGCATCGGACCGGGCGGAACATCCGGTTCGGCATCCGCGAGCACGGCATGTGCGCCATGCTGAACGGCATCGCGGCGCACGGGATCTTCCGCCCCAGCGGCGCCACCTTCCTCGTCTTCGCCGACTACTGCCGCGCCTCCATCCGGCTGGCGGCGCTCAGCCACCTGCCGATCATCTACGTCTTCACGCATGACAGCGTCGGCGTCGGGGAGGACGGCCCCACCCACGAGCCGGTGGAGACGATCCCCGGGCTGCGGGTGATCCCCAACCTGGACGTCATCCGCCCCGCCGATCCCGAGGAGACGGCCGGCGCCTTCGTGGCGGCGCTCGACCGGACCGACGGGCCGACGCTGCTGGCGCTCACCCGACAGGCGGTCCCGCTCTTGGCCGGGGTCCCGGTCAAGGCGCGCCGCGAAGGCGCGCTCAAGGGGGGCTACGTGGCCAAGAAGGAGACCGCGGCGCTCGAGCTCATCCTGCTCTCGGCCGGCAGCGAGCTGCAGCACGCGCTGGCCGCGGCGGAGAGCCTGGGCCCGGGGACGCGCGTGGTCAGCGTCCCCTGCTTCGAGCGGTTCGACCGCCAGCCGGCGGCGTACCGCGAGGAGGTGCTCCCCCAGGCCTGCCGGCGCCGCGTCGCCATCGAGGCGACCGTCACCTCCACCTGGGCTCCCTACGTCGGGCTCGACGGCGCCACCATCGGCATCGACCGCTTCGGGCTGTCGGGGCCCGGGTCGCAGGTCATGAAGGAGCTGGGGATCACCGCCGAGCACGTGGTCAGCGTGGCCAAGGCGCTCGGCGCCAAATAACTACCTGTCGAGAAGGGCGCGCGCCACCGAGGCGATGCCGGTGGCGTCCAGCTTGAACTTCCGGAACAGCGCGGCGGGGCTGCCCGACTCGCCGAACACGTCGGGGATCCCGTGGCGGCGGAGGCGGACCGGCGCGCGCTCGGCCAGCGCCTCGCAGACCGCGCCGCCCAGGCCCCCCGTCACCTGGTGATCCTCGACGGTCACGAGCCGCTTGGTCTCCCGGGCGGCCTTGACCAGGAGGTCGACGTCGATCGGCTTGATGGTGTGGATGTTGATGACGCGCGCGCTGACGCCGTCCTTGGCCAGGAGCTCGGCCGCCTGGACGGCGCCGCTCGTCGTGCCGCCCGAGGCGACGATCGTCAGGTCCTTGCCGTCGACCAGCGTCACGCCTTTGCCGAACTCGAACCTGTAGCGGTCGGTGTTGAGGCGCTCGAGCTTCTGGCGTGTGGTGCGCAGGTAGGCCGGTCCCCTGTGCGTCACCAGGTACTCGACGGCGCCGGCCGTCTCCAGATCGTCGGCCGGCTGGATGACCGCCATCGTCGGCAGCGCGCGCATGAGCGCGACGTCCTCGAGGCCCATCCGCGCGTACCCGTCTTCGCCGATCCCGACGCCGGCGTGGCTGCCCACGATGCGCACGTCGGTCGCCGAGTAGCAGACCGACATCTTGATCTGGTCGAAGCGCCCGGCGACGGAGCCGGCGCGCGCGCAGCAGAAGGGGAGCTTGCCCATCAGCGACAGCCCCGCGGCGACGCCGATCAGGTTCGCCTCCCCGCGCCCCATCCGGAAGAAGCGCGACGGGAACCTCTGGGCGAACCCCGTCCCGGGCGTGCTCTCCGCGAGCTCGGCGTCCAGCACGACGATCTCGGGGTGGGTCTCGCCGAGGCGCGCGAGGGCCTCGTCGAAGGCGTCGCGCGTGGCCACCGAGGTGCCCGTCGTTCCTGCGCCGGGCCGCGCCGGGGCGCCCATCAGGCCGGCTCCGGCTGCGCGGCGCGGAGCTCGGCGATCGCTTGCGCCAGCTGCTCCTTATTCGGCGCCACGCCGTCCGAGGCGCGCTGGTTCTCCATGAAGGAGACGCCTTTGCCCTCGACCGTCTCGGCGACGATCAGCGCCGGCTTTCCCTGCGCCGCCCGAGCGGCGTCGAACGCGCCGGCGATCTGCTGGTAGTCGTGGCCGTCGATCGTCCGCACGTCGAAGTCGAACGCGCGCCACCGCTCCGCCAGCGGCTCGGGGGCGTCGTGGTGGTCGAGGATGACGCAGAGGTTGTCGAGCGCGTACTTGGGCGCGCAGAGGGCCGCTTCCCAGATCTGGCCCTGCTGGGATTCGCCGTCGCCGATGAGGGTGTAGATGCGCGCGGCGCTGCCGTCGAGCTTGGCAGCGAGCGCCATCCCGACGGCCACCGAGAGCCCCTGACCGGGTGAGCCGGTCGAGGCCTCGACGCCGGGAAGCAGGAAGTTGACGGGGTGCCCTTGCAGCGGACTGCCGAGTCGCCGCAACGAGGGGAGCAGGTCGGTCGAGAAGTAGCCGGCGTGCGCCAGCACGCTGTAGAGCGCCGGCGCGGCGTGACCTTTGGAGAGGACGAAGCGATCGCGCTCGGGCCAGTGCGGCTCCTTCGGGCGGTGCTTCATCTCCACGAAGTAGAGCGCCTGCAGGAGGTCGATGGCGGAGAGGGTGCCGCCCGGGTGGCCGCTCTCGGCGGCGGCGACGGCGTTCAGGCTGTCGAGCCGCAGGTCGAACGCGCGGCGGCGGAGCGTCTCGAGCATGGCGTCGTCGAGCATGGGCCGATCGGGCGCCCCGGCGAGCGGCGCTTCAACGAAAGCTGTGGCGCCGTCGGCGCGTGTCCAGGTTCGCCGGGTTCGATTTCCAGTTGCCGGCGGTTCCCGGCGGGTCCGGGTGCTATGGTCTCGGCCGTGCTGCACGGAATCTTCTCCTTGGCGCTGCTGGCCGCGCTCGGCGCGCAAGCGCCCGCGGTGGCGCCGGCCGGTGAGGCGCGCGTGGTCGCCCGGACGTTCCCGGTCATGGGGACCGAGGTGACCTTTTCGGTCTACAGCGCGGATCCCGACAAGGCCGAGCACGCCTTCGGCGCCGCCTACGACGAGATCCGGCGCGTCGAGAAGATGATGACCGAGTGGGAGCGCCCCGGCGAGCCGGAGAGCGACATCGTCAAGATCAACAAGGCCGCCGGCAAGAAGGCGGTCAAGGTCGATCCGGAGACGATCGAGGTGATCGAGAAGTCGCTGGAGATGTCCCGCCGCTCCGAGGGGGCCTTCGACATCACCTTCGCGGCGATGCACGGCCTGTGGAAGTTCGACGAGGACATGGACCACACCATCCCCACGTCCGAGGAGATCGAGAAGCGCCGAAAGCTCATCAACTGGCGCGACGTGGTGGTCAACGACAAGGCGCACACGGTGAAGCTGCGGCGCCCCGGCATGCGGATGGGTCTGGGGGGGATCGCCAAGGGGTACGCCGTCGATCGCTGCGCGGCGGTGATGCGCGCCCAGGGGTTCCAGGACTTCATGGTGCAGGCGGGCGGCGACCTCTACGTCGCCGGGCGCAAGGGGAGCGCCAACTGGATGGTCGGCGTGCGCGATCCGCGCGGCGGCCCCCGGGACATCATCGCCCGCATGCCGATCCAGGATCACGCCTTCTCCACGGCCGGCGACTACGAGCGCGGCTTCGTCCTCGGCGGCAAGCGCTACCACCACATCATCGACCCCAAGACCGGCTACCCCGCGACCGCTTCGCGCGAGGTGACCATCTTCGCCCCCAACGCGTTTCTGGCCGACGCGCTCGACGACTCCGTCTTCATCCTGGGGCCGGAGAAGGGGATGAAGCTGGTCGACTCGTACCCCGACTGCGCGACGTTCATCGTCGACGCGCAGAACAAGGTCTGGATGTCGAAGTCGCTCGAGGGGAAGCTGCAGCGCACGGCCGCCCCCACGGACGGGATCTGATGAGCCCCGCGACCGACGTGGCCGTCATCGGCGGTGGGATCATGGGGTGCGCGGTGGCGCTCCGGCTCGCCCAGCGCGGGATCGGCGTGACCGTCATCGAGCGCGGCATCCCCGGCGCCGAGGCGTCGAGCGCCGCGGCCGGCATCCTCGGACCGCAGATGGAGGCGGAGGGGCCTGGGCCGCTGCTCGAGCTCGGCCTCAGGAGCCGCGCGCTCTACCCGGCGCTGGCCGCCGAGCTGCGCGATCTGACCGGCATCGACGTCGGCTACGACCGCTCGGGCGTCCTCATGGTCGCCTTCGACGAGGGGGGCGAGGCGGCGCTCTCGGCCCGGCGCGCCTGGCAGCTCGCCCGCGGCTTGCGCGTCGACAGCCTGTCGGGCGACGCCGTCCGGGCCCGCGAGCCGGCGCTCGGCCCGGCCGTGCGCGCCGCGCTGACCTTCACCGACGACGCACAGGTCGTGGCGCGCGAGCTGGTGCGCGCCTTCTCGCAGGCCGCCGCCGTGGCGGGCGTCCGCTTCCTGACCGGCCGTTACGTGCGTCGCGTGGTGGTCGAGGAGGGCGCGGCCGTCGGCGTGGAGCTCGACGGCGAGAAGCTCGCCGCCGGCACAGTGGTCGTCGCCGCCGGGAGCTGGTCGGGCCTGGTCGAAGGGGCGGGCGTCCCCGCCGCCGTGGTGCGCCCCGCGCGCGGCCAGCTCGTCGCGATCGAGACGCGCCCGCCGCTCTTCCGTCACGTCGTCGCCGCCCCCGGCGGCTACCTGGTCCCCCGCCGCGACGGCACCGTGATCGCGGGCAGCACGGTCGAGATGGTCGGCTTTCGCAAGGAGGTCACCGTCGGCGGCCTGGCCGCCATCCTGGGGCTCGCCCGGACCGTCTTCCCGGCGCTCGCCGAGGCGCCGGTCGTCGCCACCTGGTCGAACTTCCGGCCGTTCACAGAGGATCACCTCCCGGTCTTGGGCGCGACCGCCGTGCGCGGCCTGGTCCTCGCCACCGGTCACTTCCGCAACGGCATCCTGCTGGCGCCCATCACCGCCCAGGCGATCGCCGAGCTGGTCGCCACCGGCAAGGCCCCCTTCGACCTCTCGCCCTTCGCCGTCGAGCGCTTCGCCCTCCGCACCACCTGGGACTGACCTGCCCGTTACGCCGCGCGGTAGTCGCCGGCGTTGCGGGGTTGATGCTTTGGTTCTTGGTCGGAAGGGCGCAGACTCGATCCCCGGTACCCGGATGGGAGGCGTCGTCCAAAGACGGGAGATGATGGTCCTGGCCGCGGCGGTCCTCATCGGCTGCGGGACGGCGCCGGCCGGAAAATCGACCTCCCCGGCGACCGCACGAGGCGATCTGCCCATCCCGCCCGATCTTCGCGCGCGCGTCGAGACCTCGGCAGCAATCGGGGCGCAGCTCTACGTGCTCGACAAGGTGTCGGCCCTCGCCACCGACGAGCTCGCCAGTCGCGTTCCGGACTTTCGGGACCAGAACCTCGGCGGCTATCTGCCGATGCGCGAGGGGACCGAAGACGGCCGCCCGCTCGATTCGTATCTGGTCTATTTCTTCACGCGGGAAGAGCCGCCGCGGGTCGCCTATCAGATCCGGGTCAGGCCCAACGCCAAGCCGGAGCTCGAGGCATTCGCGCCGCCGCAACCAGCCACGGATTCGTTCGTGGCCTTCGTGCGTGCGCGCCAGGGCGCCATCGCGGCCGTCCCGCCCGGCCATCAGCCGATCAACCCCGTGCTGATTCCCGGCTCGGCAAACGGTGAGAAGGGCATCCTCGTCTACTTGCTGGCCGGAACGACGACGCCGAACGTCGCCGTCTTCGGAAAGCACTACCGGGTGCTCATGCCCGAGGCAGGCGGTGTCCCGAGATATGTGATGCCGCTGTCGAAATCGGCCCTGGAGCTGCCGGTCCGTCCCCCGAGCGGTGGAAAACCCAAGGCGCTGATGGTCACGCACCTGCTGACGGACTGGCCACTGGAGACGCACGTCTTCGTGAGCCTCCTCTGGCACTTGCCCGTCTACGTGGCGACGGCGCGCGGGATCTGGCGCGTCGACGGCGACAAGATCGCCCTCGTCGACGATCGGCCGCCGAAAACCGCGCCATAGGCCGGACGCTGCTCGGCGATGGTCCTCGCGCGAATCCTCGCCCTATCGGGGGCGGCGTCCGAGCTCGCTCGGCGGCGGCGCGCGCAGGTCGGGGTCGTCGTGGCCGGTGGCGGCGACGTCGCCGGTGGTGATGGCGTGGCCGCCGAAGCGGGAGGCGATGGCGTCGAGCGCGCGGTTGAGGCGGTCCACCGGGCGCGGCGGGGGCGCGAACAGGCCGAGCTGCGGCGGGGCGGTGGCGATCAGGTTCTGGGCCGAGACGCCGGTCAGGCGGGTGGGGCGGGGCGGCTCGCGCTCGAGCAGGCGCGCGGCCTCGCGGTAGATCGTCTGGCCGTCGTCGGTCGGCTCGTCGAGCGTCACGCGGCGGGTGACGAGGGTGAAGTCGGCGCGCTTCAACTTGAGCTGCACGGTCCGCGCGCGCAGGCCGGCGCGGCGCAGCCGGTGCGCCACCCGCAGCGCCTGGGCGTGGACGCGCGGGCGCAGCGCCTCGGCGCCGGCCAGATCATCGTCGAACGTCTCCTCGGCGCCGACGCTCTTGGCGTCGCGGTCGGCGATCACCGGGCGCGGGTCGATGCCCTGCGCCCGGTCCCACAGCTCGCGGCCGCTCGGGCCGAACCGCTGCTCGAGGAACGCGGGACCCCTGGCCGCCAGATCGCCCACGGTGGCGATCCCCAGCGCGTCGAAGACCTTGGCGCTCTTGGGGCCGATCCCGGGGAGGCGCGCCACGGGGAGCGGCGCCAGGAAGGCGGCCGATTGGCCGGGCGGGACCTCGAGCTGGCCGTTCGGCTTGGCCAGGTCGGAGGCGATCTT
>Ga0134128_10002622_pt1 | contig 22180 bp, 23 predicted proteins | sample KB31754_FD_96462 | JGI IMG/M metagenome (GOLD analysis project Ga0134128, IMG submission 96462) | Terrestrial soil microbial communities with excess Nitrogen fertilizer from Kellogg Biological Station, Michigan, USA - KB3-175-4 | ecosystem: Environmental > Terrestrial > Soil > Unclassified ... | reverse complement strand
CACCGCGCGCATGCTCTACACGCCCGCGACCACTCATCCCGGCGATCATATTTCACCGCAAGCGGTAGGCGATGCGGTGGACTGGTTTGGAAAAACCTTGAAAGGCGGCAACCCCCGCCCGGGCGGAATCTGGCTGTTCAAGGAGGTCGGCACCGGGCTCGCCTTCATCGGTGTGGTGATGCTGATGCTGGGGGCTTTCGATCTCTATCTGAAGCTGCCCGTCTTCGCGCGGCTGGTGCAGAAGCCCGAAGCGGTGCGCGAGCCTCGCACGGCCAAATGGTGGGGATTGCTGGCGGTCACGGCGCTGATCCCTGCGGTCACTTTCTATCCATTTCTTTACGTCGGCCAGGCGGTGATGCCGCCCTCGCCGCTTTTCCCCCAATCCATCACCAACCAGATCCTGATCTGGACCTTGCTCAACGGCGTAATCACGGTGATCGCCAGCCTGACGCTGAAAGGCCCGGAGCCGCGCTTCAACGCGCGCACCAGGGGCGGTTTCCTGATCGCCTGCCTCACCGTGGCGACGGGTTATTTCGCGCTGCTGCTGATGGATTTTCTGTTCAAGGTGGATTTCCGCTTCTGGGTGGTGGCGCTGAAGCTGCTGAGCCCGCGTCAGTTCGGTTGGTTCCTTGCCTATCTCATCCCCTTCACCATCGCCTTTGTCATCATGACCCGGGCGTTGCACGCCAAGCTGGCGGTGAAGGACGACAGCCGCCCGCGCCAATATTGGACCGGCATCGGCGCCTTCGCGGGCGGCTTTCTGTTGCTCTTGATCGCGGAATATGCGCCGCTGTTCGTCACCGGCGCGCTCCTCATCCCGGCCGAAGCGCTGAACGCCATCATCTCCATCCAGTTCCTGCCTTTGATGATCGTGGTGGCCCTGATGTCGGTCTTCACTTGGCGGCGGACCAACAGCCACTTGCCCGGCGCTTTCGTCTCAGCACTTTTCGTGACCTGGTATATCGTGGCGGGAACCGCGGTGCAGTTCGCGGGATAAGGCCGAAGCGGTTTCAGGGAGAGCGCATGCAGCCGATGCCAGCAGCCACGGGCGCGCGCCCGGGACAGGATGTGCCCGATTTGCGGCTGTTCGTCTTCGCCCTCTTCTTCATCTTCGGCGGCATCACCAGCCTGGACGACATTCTCATCCCCAAGCTGAAGCAGCTTTTCACCCTCAGTTATGCCGAAGTGATGATGGTGCAGTTCGCCTTCTTCGCGGCCTATTTGGTGATCTCCATTCCCGCCGCCGCCATCGTCAAGCGAGTGGGCTATATGCGCTCCGCCGTGATCGGACTTCTCACCATGATGACGGGCTGCCTGCTCTTCATCCCGGCGTCGCTGTCGGCCGCCTTCGCCATGTTTCTTCTGGCGCTGTTCGTGCTGGCCACCGGCATCACCGTGATCCAGGTGGTGACCAATCCCTTGATTTCGATCCTGGGCAAGCCGGAGACGGCGCATAGCCGGCTGACCTTCGCGCAAGCCTTCAATTCGCTGGGCACCACGATATTTCCCCTGGTGGGGTCGATCTTGATCCTGGGTTCGCTGGGCAAGACCGATCCCGCGACATTGTCGGGCGCGGCGCTGGACGCGTTCCGCCGCGCCGAAACCATGACAGTGATCTTCACCTATCTGGGCCTTGCGGTCGTGCTGGCGATGCTGGCGGGCCTGGTGTGGTGGCGCCGGACAAGGCTGGCCGAGACCGTGTTCGAGCAGGCCGACATCTTCAAGATGTTCGACCTTCTGGCGCGCTTCCGCTTCGCTTTCGGCACGGCTTGCATCTTTCTCTATGTCGGCGCGGAAGTCTCTATCGGCTCGGTGATCGTGAATTATCTGATGCAGGCGAACACGCTGGGCCTGGGCGCCGAAGATGCCGGCAAGCATGTGCCTTATTATTGGGGTGGCGCGCTGGTCGGCCGCTTCGTCGGTGCGTATGTGCTTCGCCATATCTCGCCGGGCAAAGTGCTGGCTTTCAGTGCCGCTATGGTGGTGGCGCTGCTGCTGGTCTCGGCCAATAGTGTGGGCATGGTGTCGGCCTGGTCGCTGCTTTCCATCGGCCTGTTCAATTCCATCATGTTTCCCACCATCTTCGCCCTCACCTCGGAGGGGCTGGGCGCGCGCACGGCAGACGGTTCGGGCGTGCTTTGCGTCGCCATTGTGGGCGGCGCGATCGTGCCCATCGTCACGGGGGCCGCGGCGGACTGGGTGGGATTGAAGATGGCGCTGATCGTGCCCGCGGTCTGCTATCTGGGCATTCTGGGCTTCGGGCTCTATACCCGGCAGCGGACGGCCGGCGCGGTCACGTCGGCGGCCGCGGCATAGCTGAAGGAAGAACCACAGGAACGGAGGACGTCATGCATGGGATTCGTGCTGGACTTTCGATGATCCTTTTCGCCGCCATGACCGCGGTGGCGCATGCGGCCCCGCCGGCCCATGATGGCGCACATGATTTCGACTTTCTGATCGGCGACTGGAAAGCGCATCTGCACCGGCGGATCGATCCGAAGACGGGCTTGACGGCCAGCGGGCCGGATATTGGCGTCTGGATCGATTATTACGGCATTTGCAATGACAAGAAGCTGCTCGATACCAACGCCAATTTCGAAGATTTCAACGTCACCGATCCCAAGACGCACGCACGCTACAAAGGCCAGGCCTTGCGCATGTACAATCCCGCCGCGCATCAGTGGAGCATTTACGGTGTGGACCTCGACAATGGCGAGCTGGGCCTGCCGCCGCTGGTGGGCCGTTTCGACGGCAAGCGGGGCGAGCTTTACGACCAGGAAACGCGCGGCGGCCAGATCGTTCTGGTGCGCTATGTCTGGACCGACCAATCGCCAAAAGCGGCGCGCATGGTCCAGTCTTTCTCGCACGATGGCGGCAAGAACTGGGATGACAATTGGATCGTCGACTTGTCGCGCTGACCGGAGCGGTTGCAGGCAAAGTGTGCAACGTTGCCGCGACGTTGACGCTAGGCAACTCCGTCCGGAACCGCGACCGACAAAAAGGCAAGATCATTTTCGCGATTAAACAAAAACGAAGACGCTCTAGCCTCGCGTTGCTTTCAAGATAAACGGGATCGCCAGAAGCTGCGCGGTCAGCGACAACGCGACCAGTGCCGGAATGGAAATATCGTAGAGCGCGCCTTCCAGCGCGCTGCCCAGGAACCAGGCGACGCCGAAGATGGCCGTGAAGACGCCATAAGCGCTTGCACGCCGCGCCGCCGGGATCATGGTGGCGACCGCGGCGGACATCACCGATTCCTGCACGCCCAGGCCCAGGCCCCAAAGCAGCACGCCCGCGGTCGCCACCCATCCACTGCCCAGGAAGGATAGCGGCGCGAACAGCGCGCAGATGACAATGGCCGGCGGAAGAACGTTGAGGCCGAAACGGTCGAACAAGCGTCCGAACAGAAGCGCGCCCGCGCCGCCGCCCAGCATGGCGAAGGCATAGACGATGGGGATCGTGGTGGCCGCAAGCGTGTGGCTCTTGGCGAAATGGAAGGCGATCAGCGCATAATCGGCGAAGCCGAACGCCACCAGCGCCGCGCCCACCGCATACCACCAGAAAATTTTCGGGTACGCGCCGTCCCTTTCCGCATCCGCGCCCGGCGCGATGCGGCCCGCTTGCGGGAAGGCCAGCCGCGCCGACAGGACCAGCAACAGCACCATCGCGCCCGGCGCCGCCAGCCAGGCGAAAGCCAGGCGATAATCCGCACGCAGCGCATAGATCGCCGCCACCGCCAGCGGCCCCAGGAAAGCACCGATCTGATCCAGCGCTTCATTGATGCCGAACGCCCAGCCGACACCCATATGGCGGCCGGCTTCCGACAGCATCACGTCGCGGGGCGGATTGCGCACGGCCTTGCCCATCCGCTCCATCAGGATCAAGGCCGCCGCCGCCTGCCAGCTGGCCGCCAGCGCCAGAAGCGGGATCACGCTCATCTGCAGCAGATACCCCAGGCCCGTGATCAGCCAGTACCGGTGCGAGCGGTCGGCCCAGCGCCCCGACACCAGACGCAACGCATAGCCCAGCAATTCGCCCAGCCCACCCACCGAGCCGACGATAAAGCCGCTGGCGCCCAACAGCGCCAGGAACGGGCCCGACACGCTGCGCGCGCCTTCATAAGAGAAGTCGGCGAAGAGATTGACCGCGCCGAACAGCAGCACGAAATAAAGTCCGGCTTTGGCGGTGAGACCGGTTGCTGAGACTTTGTGAGACGACATTAGCGGGCAAACAATCCGTGCGGACCGGTGAGATCGGTCATGAACATCACCTTCGCCGCCACATCGTCGGTCGCGGCGGTGAGGCCAAAGCCGATGCCGGCTTCAACCGAAACCGGATCGCCCGTGTAATCGGCCACTGCCCAAAGCTGATGCCATTGCTGACTGGTGGGCAGGAAGCGGCGCAGTTCCCCGAAATCGTCATATTCCTCCACGGCCACCGTCCATTGCTTGTCGATGCGATAATCCAGGCGCGTCGCCGGCACGAATTCCAGCCGGTTGAAGCCTTTGTAGGAATTGTCGACGATGGGATTCAACGTCAGGCTAAAACCGTCGCCGAAGCGCCAGCCGATGATCGGCCGGATCTCGCCGGTATTCACCTGCGTGTCCCACTGCTTCTGGTTCCAGCTGAACTCGAAATTGACCCCGTAATAGAAATCCTTTTCCTCATTGCCCGGCTGCACGAACAGCGCGCGCAGCTTAAAGCCGTTATAAGTCCAGCCCTGATTGGCGGTGCTGGAATAAAGCGGCAGATACAGCCCCGCCTCGAACCAGGGCGTCACGCCATACGCCCATTCCGTGACGCTGCTATACGCGCGGTCATCGACCAAGCCGCCTGGAAAGTCCGGTGTCTTGAGGCCACTCAAGGTATAATTGTTATGCCAGGTCAGACCCGCCACGCCCACCGGCTCGATATCGCCGGTATAGACTTGAATCTCGTCCGTGACGGCCAAGCATGGCTGACAAAGAGCCAGCAGCGAAGCCGCGCACAATCCCGTCTGGAACAAGAGTCTGATCGACATCGCCACCGCCGCACGCTGGCGAGAAGATAGCGTGAGGACTCGGAGGCGCAACCGCTATCGTATGAAGACGCGGCTCAGTCGCAATGTCACTTTACGGATTTGTATTGTTGGCCGGGCGGCGGTTGCCGTGCCATGTTCCCGCGGGACAGACTCTTGAGATGGCGATGGCACGACAGAACGATAGCAAGGCCGCCTATGGCGCGGTCTCTACATTTTTTCATTGGCTGATCGTCCTGCTCCTGGCGGCGCAATATGCGGTGGGCTCGATCATGCCGCATATCGGGCGCAACACGCTCAACGAAGGCTGGGTCAATTGGCATCTGTCGATCGGCGCAGCGATCTTGTTCGTGATCGTGCTGCGTTTTGTGTGGCGGCTGCTGCGTCCCGTCCCGCTTTCGTCGGAGCTACCGCCCTTGGAACAAACAGCGGCACGGCTCACGCATCTTACGCTGTATGCGCTGGTGTTCGCGATGACGATGCTGGGTTGGGCGGCGGCCAATTCCCGAGGCTGGACGGTGGTGCTGTTCGGCGCCGTTCCCCTGCCGGCGCTGGCCCCCAAGGGCGCTGCCTGGGCGCATGAAGCGGGCGATATCCACAATGTGCTGGTCTATGTGCTGTTGGGCTTCATCGTCTTGCATGTGGCTGGCGCGCTTTATCATTATTTCGTGCGCCGCGACCAGGTGATGCAGCGCATGTTCTCTTTCTCCCGCTGAGCCTATGCGAATCATCTGTCTCGTTCTTCTTCTCGCTTTGATCGCACCGGCACCCGCAATGGCCGGTTCGGTCAATCTCACGCCGCTCACATCGACGGAAAAACATATCGAAACCGCCGGCACAGTGGTTGCCATAGCCCTGCCGTTGACGGCGGCGGGCATCTCTTACTTCAAGCATGATACGAGGGGTCTGGCGCAACTGACGGTAGAGACCGCCCTGACGGTGGGCACCGCCTATGCCTTGAAGGAGATCGTGCGCGAGGAACGGCCGGACGGTTCGGACTTCCATTCCTTCCCCTCCGGCCAGACGGCGCTGGCGGCGTCGGGCTCGTCTTATCTCTGGGGTCGCTATGGCTGGCAGTATGGCCTGCCCGCCTTTTTCGCCACCCAGTTCGTGTCTTATTCAAGGGTGCAGGCGCGCCAGCATCATTGGTACGACACGCTGGCAAGCTCGGCCATCGCCGCCGGCTATGGCTATGTCCTGACCACGCCGTTCAAGAAGCATCCCAATCTCAGGACCAGCCTCGCCGCGACGCCGGACGGTGGCTATCTCAGCCTCAGCTACGAATTCTGAATCGCGCTTTATGAATGTGGAGCTATCTTCGGCTGTTGCCACATTTCGCGGGAATTCCCAAGTCGCGGGAACTCCCTACATAGCGCGGCGCCTGCCTGGCAGGGGGATTCCAGGGGCTTTGCGAAAGAATGCGCTGGAAAAAGCGCAAACACGCGCGGATGATGTGCGCGGGAGCGAAGCAGTGGGGTCGGTGCGATCCCAATCGTCTTCCTGAATGCGGCCGTGTCCTGGGTCGCAACGAAGCGGTAGCGGCGTTGCAACCAGGAAGGCCTCACCATGATGTTGCGAGTTCCCGATGTGGACCCGTCTTTTGTCACCGGACTTCTCCGGGACGAAGCGGATAGGGCGGCATTGATGAAGAACGATGTCTTCATCAGCTATGCGTCTTCGGATATCGGCGCGGCGGAAGCCATTGTGACAGCGCTGGAAGGGGCGGGCTTGCGCTGTTTCATGGCCCCGCGCGACATTCCCGCCGGCATCGATCGCGCCACCGCCATCGTCGATGCAATCTTCGAGACCAAGCTGTTCTTGCTGCTTTACTCGGCCCACGCCAACCAGTCGCAGCAATTGATGCGCGAGCTGCAATTGGCGCAGGACCGGCATATCGGGATTTTTCCCGTACGGTTGGACAAGAGCCTTGCCGTATCCGGCATCGACTTGGTGATGAGACGGCAAAGCGCTTTCGACGCCTTTCCCCCGCTGGCGGATCACCTGTCCCGGCTTGTGGAAGCGATCCAGGCCCGGCTGGGCAGCGGTCCGCGCCATCACGAAGGCTAATATCGTCTAAGCCAGCGACGCCAAGGCCGCCACCAGTCTATCGGTCTGCTCGGGGCTGGTGAAAAGCGCGCAGCTGACGCGGATGCAGGCGCCCTTGGCGACGCCGGTGCGCTCCACCGTGAAGATGTTGAAACGGCGAAGCAGCGTTTCCGCCAGCTGGCGATTGTCTTCCACGCTGGTCTTGCCTTTCAGCCGGAACGAGGTGATGGCGCCGGTGAGGCGCGGATCGGTTGGCGTGAGGATCTCGATCCGTCCGCGCAAGGGCTCGGCCCAGCGGTCGCGCAGATGGCGAAGCCGCGCTTCTTTCGCCGCCGCCCCGATCTGTTCGTGGAACGTCAACGCGTCGTCCAGCGCCAGGAAGGCGGCCATGTTGGTGGTGCCCGTCTGGATCTTGCGGCGAATGTCGCCAGGCTCGAGGCTGGCGATGCCCCAGCCATCATCCAGCGCATCCTGGCGCGCCTTCTTCACATAGAAGATGCCCACGCCCATGGGCGAGCCGATCCATTTTTGGCAAGTGAGGCCGATGAAATCGGCGCCCGTATCCGGCAGCTTGAAATCAAGCTGGCCCCAGGCATGGGCGCTGTCCAGGATCACGTCCACGCCCCGCGACTTGGCCAGTGCCGTGATTTCGGCCACCGGCAGGACCAGCCCGGTGCGATGGCTGACATGGGTGAGCAGCATCAGCCGCACGCGCGGGTTCGCCTTCAGCGCCGCGTCATAAGCGTCGATCAGATTCTGATGCGTAGCGGGTTCGGGCAGATCGATTGCCACCACATCGACGCCGCGCCGGGCTTGCAACTGGCGGAAAGCGGCCTGAGTGCTTTCATAATCCAGATCGGCATAGAGCACCGCATCGCCGGGCTTCAGCCGGTTGTAACCCACGATCAGGGTCATCAGCGCTTCGGTGGCGCCGCGGGCAAAGGCGATCTCGTCGACGTGCACGCCCAAATCGCGGGCGGCATGGGCGCGTACTTTTTCGATGTCGTCTTCGTACAGGCGCCGGGCGTAGTAGCTATTGTTCCGGTTGATCCGCTCGCTGTGACGGCGATAGGCCTCCTGCACCGGCTTGGGCATCATGCCCCACATGCCGTTCTCCAACTGGATCACATCATGGGTGACATCGTATTGCGAAGCGATCTTGGCCCAATAGGCTTCGTCGGTGGGCATGGCGGCCTGGGCGGCAGATGCAGTAGAACCCAGGATCAAAGCCCCGGTTGCGCCCAGAATGTCCCGTCTGTCCAACTCGCTCATGCACCGCTCCCCTTTGCCTCAAGGATAGCTTATCGCGCCGCCATAAGAAGGCGTTTTGACAGCATGGCTGCCCTGATGGACAAATAAGAAAAAGCAATGGGGGATGGCATGGCGCGGAAGACGGATACGCTTTTGGAGCGCTCTGGCCTCGGACGCCGTGGCTTCCTAAAGGGTGCCGGTCTGGCGCCAGCAGCCTTGGGTGCGGCGCTGGCAGCACCACTCGCGCTTGCAAAAGCGCAAGCCCCTGCCCGCGCGCCGTCGATTCCGCCAACGCCCAATGTCGAGGCCGAGCGCGGCCGTCCCGCGGACGCCGAACCGTTGACCCAGACCAGCTGCGGCGCGGATTTCATGCTGGAGGTGATGCGGGGCTTAAGCATCGAGCATGCCGCCGCCTTTGTCGGATCGAGTTTCCGGGGCCTGCATGAATCCATCATCAATGTCGGCATGGTGAGCGAGCCAAGGCTCGACTTCATCTCCTGCATGCACGAGGAAGTCTCCGTCGCCATGTGCCATGGCTATGCCAAGATCGCGGGCAAGCCCATGGCGGCGATGATGCATGACACAGTGGGCCTGCAACATGGCTCGATGGCGATCTACAACGCCTATGCCGACCGCGCGCCCATTTTCCTGATCACGCCCAGCGCGCCCGACGCGCGCACCCGCAAGACCATGGTGCAGACGGTGCATTCGGCACAGGACGGCGCCGCCATCGTGCGCGATTTCGTGAAATGGGACGACAATCCTGGCTCGCTGCAGCATTGGGCGGAATCCGCCACCCGCGGCTGGAAATATGCCATGACGCCGCCTTACGGCCCGGTGCTGTTGGTCACCTCCACAGATCTTCAGGAAAATCCGCAGGACGAAAATCCGCCGCCCCGGATTCCACAGAAACCGAAACTCGCGCCGCCGCAAGCCGAAGATGCCGCGCTGACCGATGTCGCCAAGATGCTGGTGGCCGCCGAAGCACCCGTGTTGCTGGCGGATCGCGTGGCGCGCACGCCCGAGGGCATGCGCCATCTGACCGAGCTGGCGGAGCTGCTGCAATGTTCGGTGACCGATTCATCCGGCCGGATGAATTTTCCCTGGCGCCATCCGCTCAACCAGACCAGCCGGGGCCGCGAACCCGTGGCGCAAGCAGACGTCATTTTGGGCATGGAGATGACGGATTTCTGGCAGACGCTTCATTCCTACACGCCGCATACCGAAGCCGGCTTCCAGACGCTGACCAAGCCTGGCGCGAAACGCATCAGCCTGTCGTCGGCCGATCTCAACTTCCATTCCAATTACCAGGATTTCCAGCGCTATCCCGATGCGGATTTGGCGCTGATGGGCGATGCGGAGGCGAGCCTGCCCTCCTTGATCGCCGCCTGCCGCACGCTGATCGATCGCGGCAAACGCGGCGCCTTCGAAGCGCGGGGCAAGAAGCTGGCGGAAGCGCACAAGACCGCGATGGATGTGCAGCGCGGGCTGGCGGCGGAGGGTTGGGACAGCCAACCCATCACCACGGCGCGGCTGGTGATGGAGCTTTATAATGCAATCAAGGATGAGGACTGGACCTTGGCTTCCGGCTCCCTCTTCCAGAATATGTGGCCGCAGAAGCTGTGGCAGGCCGACAAGCATCACCGTTATATCGGCGACGCGGGCGCTTATGGCATCGGCTATACCGCGCCGGCCTCGCTGGGCGCGGCGCTGGCGAACAAGGGCACGGGGCGGCTCACCGTTTCGATCCAAGGCGACGGCGATCTGATGTGCTGTCCCTCCACGCTCTGGACGGCGGCGCATGAGAAAATTCCGATTCTTTATGTAATGCACAACAACCGCGCCTGGCATCAGGAGATCATGCTGTTGCAGCAGACCGCCAACCGCATGCAGCGCGGCACGGATCGCACCCATATCGGCACCACCATCCGCGATCCCAATATCGATTTCGCCAAGCTGGCGGAAAGCATGGGTGTCTATGGCCAAGGCCCCGTGACGGACCCCAAAGACCTCAACGCGGCCTTGAAACGCGCCATCGCGCGGGTGAAGGCGGGCGAACCGGCGCTGATCGATGTCGTATGCCAAGGAAGATGAGTCAGGACGGTGAGATGACACGCACACTCATATGTCTGCTGCTGATCGCGACGCCTGCCCTGGCCCAGAACGCAGGCGATGCGGCGCGGGGCAAGGAACTTTTCCTGCGCGACGCCTGCTACACCTGTCATGGAACCACGGGCGCGGGCGGCGGCGCGCTTGGCGGGCCGCGTCTGGCGCATGCGGGGCTCACCCCCAACGCCATTATCAACGAGCTTCGCCATCCCCGCGCGGCGATGCCGGCCTATTCGGAAAAGATCCTGTCTGATTCGGAAGCCGACGATTTGGTGGCCTTCATCCAGTCGCTTTCACGCGAGTCCGCGCCGGATGCAAAAAAAATTCCGCTGCTCAATCCGCCGTAAAAAGTTCCGCCCCAGCGCGCGTCACATTTGCTTAAGCAAGGAACCCGGCGGCATGCCTGGATTTCGTGCGCGCCTTCGCGCGTGCGAAGCGAAGTTCCATCGAATCTATTGGTCGGATTAGTCGCGAAAAGAATTAACCCTGCCCGATCGGCGTACTTTACCGAATCCATCGGATCGTGCATTGTGGCAGCAATAGGGCAGGGATGGCGACATTAAGGCAAGGGCTGGTTGAATGGCTAAGAGCTTAGGCGTTGTTGCGTTGGAATCCTTGCTGGTGAATGCCGGCGACTTGGCGAACGATTTGGGCAAGGCCCGCCGAAGCTTTTTCTCCACCCTGTTCACGCTGCACAAGACGCCGCCGCTTTACGCCAGCCTGGAAGCCAGCATCGTGGATTTGACCCGCCCCTATCTGGGCGTCTTGGTCGAAACCCGGCGCGCCCTTCTCTACACCGACGAACATGGCCATGTGCAGCATCGCGCCTGGTCGAAGGAGCTTGGTCATTTCATCACCGAGATCGTGATGCCCAGGCTTGGCCATGACACGGATTTCGCGTGGCGCAGGCTGCCCTATGTGGCGCGCCGCATCGAGGCCATGATCGTGGCGGCGGACATCTAAGCCGCTTTCGAATTTCAGCGCAGGTCCTGAGCGAGCCGCCGGAGCACGCCGTCCAAATCGTGTTCGATGGGCGCGCCGTGCGACATCAGAATGCGCTTGATCTGGCGGCCATTGGCCCAAGCGACCAACTGACGCCTCAAGAGATTCTTGTTCCGCACCATCAAAAAACGTTCGACGGTGGGGATTTGTGGGCCATCGCCGCCGAACCCCATCACATGCAGCAGCCAGCCTTCGAAGCCGCCCTTGCGCCTGAGATTGCCGATCAGATCGTTCAAGATCAGCGTCACGCCCGAAGCGCGGCGCACCATCAGCGACGCTTCATGCCCGCCCGTGCCCGGCACCGCCTTGAACAGCACATTGGGATCATTGAAATCGGCTTCTGTGTCATCGACCGGCAATGCCTTTTCCACGCGGGCGCGAGCGCCTTCGGGCGCGATCACGCGGATGGCGGGATAGCGCGCCTTGAAGATGCGCGCGTCCAGGCGGTGGGCATCGCCCGGCACGATCAGCCAGCGCGGCTCGCCCAAGGTCTCCACCATCCGCATGCCCGGCGCGTCCAGGGCGATGGCGCTGTAAATGACGGAGGTGCCATCGCCCAGGCCCACCACGGTCATGCGGCGCTCAAAATGCACCAGCGGCATGGGGATTTCGCCAGTGACGGTCAGGATGGCGTCATCCACCCGGGTCACGGGACCATGGGGCAGAACCGTCCAGCGTTCATGAACAGCAGGCATGATCAAAAAACGCGTGGGGGCCAGAGGCGTTCCGGGCGGCTGCCAATTCGCGCTTTTGTGTGCCCGAGCAAGACCGGAGCGCGCGTGACGCCGTGATTTCCAACAAATAACTGGGCTAGCATAATCTCGAAGCAAGCCAGGACCCGCCTCCCCCATTGTGCAAAGCACATGATGGGGGAGGTGCCCGCAGCAGCGCTTATTGCGCAACGGCACGAGCCGGTGCGCAAAAGTAAGCTGCGAAGGGCGGAGGGGGCAAAAAGGAGAATAAGATGAAAAGCGCGACCGAAAAACGCAAAGCGTTCCGGGAACTGCACAAGAGCGGATGCTTCGTCATTCCCAATCCCTGGGATGTGGGAAGCGCGCGCATCCTGCAGCATATGGGGTTTCAGGCGTTGGCTTCGACCAGCGCGGGGTTTGCCTGGTCCATCGGCAAGCCGGACCATCTGATCACTCTGGACGAAAAGCTTTATCACCTGACCAAGCTTTGCAACGCGGTCGATCTGCCGGTGAACGCCGATTTCGAATCCGGCTTTGCGCGGGAGCCGGCGGATGTGGCGCGCAACGTTACCGCCGCGATCAAGACCGGCGTGTCGGGGCTTTCGATCGAGGACACCAAGGAAGGCGGCGGCGGGCTCTATGACCTGAAATTCGCGGTGGAGCGGATCAAAGCTGCCAAGGCCGCGATCAAGGCCAGCGGCGAGGATGTGATCCTGGTGGCGCGGAGCGAGCATATGCTGCACGACCCCAAAGCGCTGACGCCGGCGATAGACAAGCTGGTGGCGTTTGCGGAGGCAGGCGCCGATTGCCTGTTCGGGCCCGGCGTGAAGGACAAAGCCGAGATCGCCCAGATGGTGAAGGCGGTAGCACCCCTTCCCCTAAGCGTGCTGGTGATGGGGCCGGAGATGAGCGTTCAGGACTATGCCGATCTGGGGGTCAGACGCCTCTCGGTGGGCGCCTCACCAGCAAGGAAAACAACATCAGCCTTCGAAGCGGCGGCGGATCAGTTGAAGGAAGGCTCTTTCAAGGGCCTCTCCACTGTCACCTCCAGCCGGAAGCTGAATGAGATATTTGGGAGCTTCGAGTAGCGCGAGAAAAACTATTTCTGATAATTTTCGCGTGCCAGTCCCATCCTCTTAGCTTCAGCTAAATCAATACGAGCCTTGTGACCGTGTCTTTCCAGCAGGCTGAGCAGGTTTCCGCCGTCCAAAAGCGTTATTGGCTTGCCATTCGCGAATTCGTATGAGTCGGGTCCATATTGGGATGTTGTGACCAAAACCCCTCTGTTGGCACCCTCATTCATCACAGTTCCGTACAGATCACGCACGGCTGAAACACCAACAACATTGGTATAACGCTTCGCTTGAATAACTATCTTTCCGCCTTTAATCGGGTCGGGATCAAACGCTACGGCGTCCACACCCTGATCTCGGCTTGCACGAGTAATTTTTACTTCACCTCCATCTTTCGAAAATTCCTTCTCAAAGATGTCACGAACAAGATATTCGAATTCCTCCCAGGGGATCGCCGCGATATTTGTCGTCTCCGTCACACTATCAATTACGTCATGTGCGGACACAAAACGACTATCAGTTTTGTTTAATCGAAGTATCGGGACAACAGGACTCATTCCGGCCAACTTGGCGCTCCCAACACCTTTCAACGCTCTAAAGCATGCCCTTGGATCGACGGCACTTAAATTGATTTGCCCGAATTTCTCCTTCGTAGTTTGAACCGACATGATGCAAGAGCGCGCGGGCTTACCTGTAGCCTTGTCAGTGAAATCGACCCACCCGTTAAACACTATAGACGTGAGTGCATTTGCTGTGTCGCTTTGAAAGAGCTCGTACAAAGTGCGCAAGCAAGTTTGATAGATAGTGGAGTCATAGAGTTGAGCGATTTCGGGCTCGCGAAGAGTGGTCTGTTCCATCACCCTACGAGACTGGACATACCGAAAACTTTTGACAGTTGGAAAATCTTCTAATGGCGGTAATTCGTAATCTAGAATGAGAACGCCCGTCTCCGATACGAAATCCATATTCCATTTTTTGGGGAAAATATTTGGATACGCGGAATAGGTTAGAACTGAATCAATATATTCAGTCACTGCTTCCGAGCTTCCGGATTCATACCGGGCGCGGAATTTGTCAACCTGCGCGTTTTGTTCAGCCTTATGACTCTCAAACAGTTTCTGTTTGGCTTCGTATTGTTCCATGCTCCGCTTGGATGAAATTCCGACTGCATCATTCTGCGCCGAAATGCCTCTTACAGTTGCCTCCCACTCGCGATGGTATCGGCCAAACCTCTCTTCGGATTCGCGTTCACGTTCCTTTTTTATCCACGAAAACAACGAAGACCAAAGGTCACTTTGCGGCTCGAACTTTGCATCTGCCTTCTGCGGCTCTCGAGGAACGTCCAGATAGTTTGGCTTGGCCGGTTGAGGTTCAGAAAAAGACCTGTTGTTGTACAGCGCATTCCATACACTGAACCCGCTGGTCTTGAGGCCAGCATCAAGTATAGAGTTCAAGGTGGAGCGAAACTCTTCGGCTTCTTGTGTTTGCCGATTGGCTGCTTCTTTGTTGCCCTCAAGAGTGTTCCAAGACCGCTGTTGTGCGGAGTGCTTTTTATCCTGCTCACACTTTCGCTTCCATTGCTCATCCCAATACTCACGCTGGGCGCTAGCTCGCTGCTCCACGACGTACTGATCGGCGCCACTGATGCGACGAAACTTTTTCAATCCATCGTGTTTGAGATCAATATAGTACATTGCGCTCCCCAACCCGCTGTACCACCGGAGAAAACCGGATTAGAGCAGCATAGTCGCAGGAGCCAAAAGCAATCCAGCGTGAGTAGAGTGGTATTCCTACAACTCGGCAGTTATCGGCACCCGCGACTGGAATTTCCCTTCCCGGAGAGGGTGTTAAAGGAGTGCCCGCTAGTAACCATGTCAACCAAATGGCTGAGTTAGGAGATAGATGTCGAATTAAGACTTCTTCTTCCCCGCCGCCTTCGCGGCCTTGGGGCCGGTGGCGAGGCCTGCCGCCGGGCGGGCCAGGCGCACGGTGGAATGCGGGATGTACCAGGTGCCGTCGGGATCGCGGCAAGCGATGCCGGGATAGCGCGCGCCGTCGCTCTTAAGCTCGAACCTTCGGCAGCTTGAGGGATCGCCGCCCACCAGTCCCGCCTCGCGCGTGGTCAGGCTCGCATAAGTCCTGATCTCAAACTCCTCCTCCACACCCGTGCTCGACCATTTGATGGGCGCGGCCGCGGCGGGCGTGTCCAGCGCATGGGTCAGCGCCCAATCGAGCCCGGCTTTCGCCGCGGCGGGCCAACTGGCCATGCCGGGGCGGATCGCCACCAGGGCGCGGGGCGCATCCTGCTCCCATGTGGTGCTGCGGCCGGCGCTGGCGACTTCTTCCTCGCCATCGCTATAGACCAGGAAATCGCCGGGCCTGACCGTGAGAGTGGTGATGGTGACGCGCCCCTCGTCCGCCGCCGCCTTGATCTTGTCGGCCAGCGCCAAAGTGAGCTTGGGATCTTCCGGCAGACCGCGATCTTTTTCGAAGGCGGTCAGCGCCTTGATGGTGGCGGGGGTGATCTTGCCGTCGGGCTTCTTGATCTTATAGCCCAGCGACACCAGCGCTTTCTGCACCTGAAGGATCTGCGCCGTGTTCTTGAGCAGATAAGGATTGGACGGCGGCGCGGGCGGCGGCGGCGGCGCGACCTCTGCCACTATGGGTGCTGCGGGCACAGGCGGGGTCGGCGGCGCGGGCGCGGGCTTCGGCGTGGCGCAACCGGCAAGGATCGCGGTCAGCGCAAGGGCAGCGCCCATGCGGCATGCGGATTTGCGGTTCATTGTCATGCGACCTCTCGCGCCTGGACGATGCGGCTTTGCGGAAAGATCAGCGCCACGCGCGTGCCCTCATTGGGTTTGGAATGGATGCGCATCGCCGCGCCATGATGATGCGCGACCCGCGCCACGAATGTGAGCCCTAAGCCCACGCCGTCATGCCGGCGCGTGAGCGAGGAATCGCCCTGCGCGAACAGCGCCATCGCCGCCGCCTCGGTGCCGGATTTGAGGCCAACGCCATTGTCGCTGACGTCCAGCACCAGGCCGCCATCGCCCAGGCGGGCGCCGATCACGGCGAAACCACCCGCGCCCCCGAACTTGATGGCGTTCGACACCAGATGTTCCAGCGCCCGCTTCAGCCGCTTGCCGTCGCCGGTCAGCGCGGGCAACTTCTCGCTCACCGCCGCCTGCAGCGCCACATTGGCGGCCTCGGCGTCGGGGCGCAGCTTGTCCATCACGCTTTCCACCAGATCGGGCAGATAGACGAGTTCGCCAGATGCGCGCTCGTCCGTGTCCATCTGGGTGATTTCCAGAATATCGTTGATGAGATGGAGCAGCCGCCCGCCCGCGCCGTTGATCTCGCCCAGGTAATCGCTGGCTTTGGCGCCGCCGCCATCCGCACTGGCCAGCATCATGCCGGAAAAGCCGATGATGGCGTTGAGCGGCGTGCGCAGCTCATGGCTCATGGTGGAGAGGAAAGCGGATTTGGCGCGGTTGGCGGCTTCGGCCCGGTCGCGCGCCGCAATCAGCGCGGTTTCGGCGGCGCGGCGCTGGCCGATCTCTTCGGTCAGGGCCTGGTTGCTGTGGCTGAGTTCGGCCGTGCGCGCCACCACCGCGCGCTCGACCTGGCGTTTGCGCATGGTGGTGGAAAGCATCGACTGGGTGAGAAGCGCGGTCAGCATCAACGCGAACAGCGCCACGCCCGCCGGCACATAAGTGCGGGTGAGCGGCTCGCCCTTCTCCGCCGACCGGATGGCGAGGAAGAAAGGCTGCCCCGCCACGCGGAAGGGTTCGAGCTGGTGGAATTCCGCCGCGCCGAACCAGCCGGTCAGCGTCTGCCCCATGCCGCCGCCGAAAATGATGGGCGCGTCTTTCTTGCCGTATGCGATCACGGCCTGGATCGGGGCACGGGGACCGATGGCGCCGGCCACCACGCGATCCAGCTGCACCACGCCCAAGGCAAAGCCTTCGAGATTGTTGGGCGCGGCGGCGCGGGCGAGTTTGCTTTTGCCCGCCGTGACGATCCCCGTGCTGACGGCCTGGGCGGTGGTGTGGCGGTTCAAGGGGAACGCCAGGACCACCAGCGGCGCCTTGGCGCCTTCGACCAGTGCGCGTTCGAGCGGCGGCGAAGCCACCACCTTGTTGGTCTGGCGCGCGGCTTCGAACAAGGGCGCATAGATGGGATTGTGGGCGAGATCGACGCCGATCAGGCTGCCGGAATCTTCGAACGGCTCGACATAGGCCACGGGCAGATAATCGTCGCGCGCGCCCGCGCTCACCAATTGGCCGTCGGCGGCAAGCTCGCGCAAGGTGAGACCGAAGAGGCCGTCCTTCTGCAATTCGGCCTCGAACCGGGCGCGGCCGTCGGCGCGCACTTCGGGCAGCCACAACACCGCCTTGAAGCCGGAATTCTGCGGCAGGATCTGATGCGCGAAGTTGGAGAATTCCCAGCGGTTCACGTCATGCGATGCCGTGACGAAGGCATGGATCGCCGCCAGCGAATTGACGTGACGCTCCATGGTGCTGCGGAATGTGGCGCCATAGAAGGCGGCGTCGCGTTGGAATTGATCGCGGTCGGCGGCGAAGAAATAACCGCGCGCGATGAAGAACAGCATCACCGACAGCGCGATGCCGGCCGTGACCACGGCGATGATCGGCGCGAAATCCTCCGCGCCCACGCCAGATTGCCTGCGGCCCCACGCCATACACACTCCCCGGAAGCGGACACCACGCCGCTTTACGCGAGCAAGTAGAAGGAGTTCGGCGCTAAGGCGGGGTTAAAGCAAAGGCAAGTATGCGCGTGCGCGTTGTGGGACCGCTAAAATGCCTAGGATTGTTGGTTTATATACGCTCACCATGGTGCGCAGGCGTACGGAAAAGCCCGCCAAGATTGGGGAACTTTCACGCCGGATCGACCGGGCAGCCGGCGTCCACCCAATCCTTGAAGCCGCCCAGATTGAAGACTTTTTGATAGCCCATGTCCTTCAGCGCTTTTCCAGCTAGCGCGGCGCGCGAACCGGCGGCGCAATAAAGGATCACCGGTCTGTCGCGCGCGAGATTCTTGTCGTGATACGAGGTGGTGTCGTCGGCCTTGAATTCCAGCGAGCCGCGGGGAATGTGGATCGCGCCTTTCGCCTTGCCGCTGGCCTGAAGCTCAGCGCTGTCGCGCACATCCACGATGACGGCGCCGTCCTTGGCGACCATCTCCTGCGCCTCAGCAGGCGTGATGCGCGGGATCTGGGCGTCGGCGGTGGCGAGTAATTCTTTGACAGTGTTGGGCATGGCGGTCTCCGGTGGTTTGCCGATCTATATGGTGCTAGCGCAGGCCCCTCGCTAGGGCTCACCAAGGCCCTTCGGCGCGCAGCACCACCGCAACCTTGGCCCGGCAGCCCTTGCACCAGAAACCGGGGACCGGCGCATCCAGCGCCAGCTCGCCGGTATGCTGATGCGCATTATAAAGCGTCCAGGCCCATCTCGAGGTCGAGTGGCCGCAGCGCTGGCAGGTAATGGACAGCACGCGCCCCGCCCATACGGCCTGTTGGACCGTATCCACCGGACCGCGATAACGGGGCTGACCCATGAAACACCTGCGCAACAACAACATTCGAGCAAAGACGCGCCCGTTTGCGTTCGCAGATGTCAGCTCCTCGGATCGCGGCGTAAGCCTAAGCGGCGCGGTCGTGATTCAACACTTCCAACCGGTATTGCTCGTCGGTGATAACGCGGAAACGGCCAAAGCCATGGGTACAGACCTGCGCCATGATGGCGTTGCGCGCCGTCTCGTCGGTGGTGAATTCGGAAGAGAATTCCGGCTCGTCGTCCGCCACATCCGTCATCAGAAGATGCATCACCCGCCCGGTGCGCGTGAAACGATACTGCCGTCCCATCAGCGCCATGATGCGGGTGAAGGCTTCCAGCAGCGAAAGGCCCCGCGCGTCGCTCAGAATGTCAGGGGGAATGGTGCGGATCGTGTACATCTCAATCTCTCCCAGCCGGACTCAAGCCCTTAGGCCTAGAACAAATAGAGAACAATTTGGCGCGCCGGTCCAGCCACCAAATCTGGTGGCGACTCGGGCCCCGCATCCGCCCCCGTGGTGCCATGCTGCCAAAAGTATGCCCCCCGCTCTATCCAGCTGAAGTCTTGTCCACAGCAACGACGGGACAGCGCGGTGGTTCCGGCGCGCATGTTTTGCCCCGCTTCTCAGCCGCCTTGTTCCGCCGGTAAGAAAATGTTAACCATATATTTCAATCGGTTGGCGGAGATGGGCGATGGCCCCGCGCATGCGTGTCATCGAGGGTGGATTGAAGGAGACGGATGGGCTGCGTTTTGCCCCGCCGGCAGCCCCCTTCTTTGACGAGCAGCTGGTCGGCGTTGCGGCCGATGGCACCCCCAGCGCCCAACTTGCCCGCGACATGGCGGTCAGCCTGGAGACGGCGCGGACCTTCGAACAAAAGGGCCGCCAGGTCGCACAGACGCTGTCGGGCAAATTCGCCTGGGGCAGCGTGTTCTGGATTTCAGGCGTCCTGGCCGGGGTTGGCCTGGTGGCGTGGGCGGTGCTCGCCGGACATCTTTCCTATTGGGTTTCGATCCCCGTCGATGTGGTTCTGATCTATGCGATCTTCGCCACCCTGCACGAAGCCACGCATGACAATATTCAGGGCCGCCACACGCGCTGGCAATGGGTCAATCATTTGATCGGCCATATCAGCGGCTTTGTGCTCTTGGCGCCCTATCCCGGTTTCCGCGCGCTGCATCTGCATCATCACCAGCACACCAACGACGCCAAGGAAGATCCGGATTACTGGGTCAAGGACGATAATTATTTCCGGGTGATCCTGCGCTGCCTGGTGATCCAGCCCATCTATGTCTGGCATTTGTGGAAGATCGCGCGCACGCCCAAAATCATGCGCGCCTTCGTGTGGGAGTGCGTCTATATCGCCTCTTACATTCCCATCCTGGCGGCGGCCTTCTGGTTCGGCTTCGGCAAGGAGCTGATGCTGCTTTGGATCGTGCCGGCCTATTTCGGCGTCTGCCTGTGCCCCCTGATGTTCGACTGGCCGGTGCATCACCCCCACGACACCAAGGCGCGTTATACCGGCGCCGCGATCTTGCTATTCCCCAGGCCGCTGCGTCCGATCATGGAATATGCCTTCCTGGGCCATTCCTATCATCTGATGCATCACCTTTATCCGCGCATCCCCTTCTATCACTACAGCACCGCTTATTATGCGCTGGAGAAAGAGCTTTCCACCGTGAACGCCAAGGTGGTGGAAGTGGGCTTGTGGCCGACGCCCGAGGTGCTGGCGGCGCCCAGAACTCTGGCATAAGCCCTGTTGCGCACTGAGCGCTTTGGCGCACGCGCCAGAAATTTCGCGAAGTAACCTTTACGGCGGTAACTCCTGTTTTGGCACAGGGTGTCGCTTCATGCTTGGGTGGCATGAAGATCTTCCGCATAGAGATCCTGGCCGCCACCGCCTGTCTGGCGCTTTCGGCCACCTCCTTCGCCAATGTCACCGGCTTTTTCGGCGGTACCTGGCATGTGGTGGAGAATCTGCGCACCGGCACCTGCTATCGCGTGACGGATTTCAGCCCCCTCCGAGGCTGGCGCGATTTGGGAGAGTTCAACTCTTTCCGCACCGCTGGGCGGTTCGTCTGGTCGCACCGCGACATCTGCCGATCTAGCCCTGTATTTGAATAAGGATATTCCTCTGGGGCTATTCGCGGCTGCGGCCGGTCCGTTCGCTCGCCAGCATCAGAAGATTGACCGCCAGCAGAAAGCCCACCGCCATCGCCGGGCCATAGCTCCAATGCTGGTCGAACGGCCACACCGGCAATACGGCGACAAGCGCCGCCGCCAACACCATAATCACCAAACGCTGCATTCTTCCCCCAAGGAAAGACAATGCAGGGTTGTGGCGCGGAACACCACCCCCGTCCGGCCTCTATGTTACCGCGCCGTTAAAGCGGGCGCCGCCAGGGGATAAGCATGGGCACCCGCGCCCGGTAGCGGCGGTATTCGTCGCCGAAGAACGAGATCAGGTCGCGTTCCTCCAAAAGGATGCCCACATATATATAAGCCGTGGTCACGGCCGCGAACATCAGGTGCCCCACGCTCATGATCGGCGCCGCCCAGAAAGCCAGGATGAATCCCAGATAGATGGGATGGCGCACAAAGCGATAGAGCGAGGGCGTGTGCATCCGGGGCGGCGCGGCTTCGCGCCCCCGGAAATTCCGGGCCACCTGCGCCAGGCCGAACAACTCGAAATGGTTGAGCAGAAACGTCGAGAACACCACCATCCCCCAGCCGATCAGCGACAGCGCCAGGACCGTGTTGCTCCACACGGGATCGGTAATCTGCCACACAGGTTGCGGAATCGGCCGCCATTCCCAGACCAGCAGCGCAAGCGCAAGACTCGCCGCCAGCACATAGGTGCTGCGCTCGACCGCGGGCGCCACGAATTTCGTCCACCAGCGCTTGAAACCCTGGCGCGCCATCACGCTGTGCTGAAGCGCGAAGATCGTCATCAGCACCAAGTCGATCGCGACCGCCAGCCAGATCGGCGCCGGCGGACCGTTATCGATGGTGCGCGGCACGATCACATTGGAGACGAAGGCTATCGCGTATAGAAAAACGATGCCGAAGAAGAGGTAGCAAAGGGTGCCATATAATAGGGCCGAAAATTTCGCCATCGCGCGCTCCCCTCTTTAAATGCTCTTAAATGCTCCTCCGGCTTTCGCACGCTCGAGAGCGTGTTACGGCTATCTCCCCCGCCAGCATGCCCCGCATACGCGAGGGAGGATGGTCACGACCAAGACGGACTATAGCACAGAAGTGGCGTTCTCTCAGCCGGAAATGCCCAATATCTCGCTCGCCCGGGCCAAGACGTGATCGGGTGCGAAAGGCTTGATGATATAATCGGCGGCGCCGCTTTTCCTGCCTTCCGCGATCTCCTCCACCCGCCCCTTGGAGGTGAGCATAATCACGGGGATTT
>Ga0134128_10002621_pt1 | contig 22185 bp, 16 predicted proteins | sample KB31754_FD_96462 | JGI IMG/M metagenome (GOLD analysis project Ga0134128, IMG submission 96462) | Terrestrial soil microbial communities with excess Nitrogen fertilizer from Kellogg Biological Station, Michigan, USA - KB3-175-4 | ecosystem: Environmental > Terrestrial > Soil > Unclassified ... | reverse complement strand
TCCAGATCAAGGGACAGGCTCGGATCAAGAGCTAGAGGAACACATATGGACTTCACACTCTCCCCCGAGATCGAGGATATCCGCCTGCGCGTGCGCGCCTTCATCGAGAAGGAAGTGCTGCCGCTCGAGAAGGATCCAGAGAACTTCGCCGACTACGAGAACATTCCGCATGCACGGCTCGCGCCGGTGCGCGAGAAGGCGAAGAAGGCGGGCCTGTGGGCGCCGCAGTCGCCGAAGGAGTTCGGCGGCATGGGCCTGCCGGTCGGCGCATGGCCGGCGATCTACGAGGAGGCCGCGCGCTCGATCTTCGGGCCGCTCGCCATTCACTGCATGGCGCCCGACGACGGCAACATGAACCTGCTCGCCAAAGTCGGCACACCCGCGCAAAAGGAAAAGTTTCTTCGACCCATCGTTGAAGGCAAGGTTCGCTCAGCCTTCGCGATGACGGAGCCGCATCCGGGGTCGGGGTCCGATCCGTCAATGATGCTCACGCGCGCCGAAAAGAAAGGCGATCGCTACATCGTACGCGGGCGGAAATGGTTCATTACCGGCGCCGATGGTGCTGCGCACTTCATCCTGATTGCGAAAACGTCCGACGACCCGCGCTATGGCTTGACCGCGTTTCTCCACCACAAGGATCAGCCGGGCTGGCGTATCTTACGCCGCATCCCGATCATGGGTCCCGAAGAGCACGGCGGCCACTGTGAGATTGAATACGACGGATTGGAAATCCCGTCGGAGAATGTCCTCCTCAATGAAGGCGACGGGCTGCGTGTCACGCAGATCCGTCTCGGGCCGGCACGGCTGACGCACTGCATGCGCTGGCTCGGATTCGCCAAGCGTTGCGTGGAGATCGCGCAGGACTATGTGGGCCGCCGCGAAGGCTTCGGCACCAAACTTGCCGACCGTGAGAGCGTGCAGATCAAGCTCGGGGACATCGCGCACCAGATCCAGATCGGGCGGCTGCTCACCATGCACGCGGCCTGGAAACTCGATCAGGGGTCGCGCGCACGCAAGGAAGTTTCCATGGCCAAGATCCAGGTCGCCGACGCCTTGCACAACGCCGCCGATGTGGCGATTCAGCTCAATGGGGCGCGCGGCTATTCCAGGGACACGATCCTCGAGTGGATATACCGGTATGCGCGCTCGGCCCGTCTCGTGGACGGAGCCTCGGAAGTGCACAAAATGGTACTCGCGCGGTTCATGCGCGAGGAAGGCCGCGATTTCTGGGCGTGGGGCTAGCCGAACGCCTTGCGGAGGCCAGCTGCTTCGTCGCGCGCAGCTTTCATCAAATATTGCACATCGGATGCCGTGATCACGAAGCGGGCACCAAGTTTTACCAGCTCCGCGACATGTTGGATGTCGGCCCGGATGCCGCCAACGCCGAGGTGCTTGTCGTGCGCTTTGCAGGCTTTCGCGGCGGTTTCGTAGGCCGCCCGCAATTTCGGGCTCTTCAATTCTCCGGCAATGCCCATCGCGGTGCAGAGATCGTTCGAGCCGATCAGAAGCACGTCAATGCCGGGCACCGCGGCGATCGCGTCGGCATTGGCAATGCCTTCAGGCGTTTCGAGCATGGCGACGAGAACGGTCGCGGCGTTGCCTTGATTGTTGACCTCGGCGAGCGGCGTCGAGCGGTAACCTTGCAACGGGCCGGTACCGCCCACCGAGCGTTCACCCAGTGGCGGAAAGCGGCAGGCGCGCACAAAGGATTCGGCTTGCGCTCGCGTGCTGACGTCGGGACAGATGATACCGAGCGCACCCATATCGAGCAGGCGTGTCGCGTCCTCGAACCGGTGGCCGGCAATGCGCACCAGAGGGGTCACGCCCACCGGCAGCGCCGCGACGCAAATCTGTGCCGCCGCGTCGAGCGAAATCGGGCAGTGCTCCATGTCGATGAAAAAGGCGTCGAAGCCGCAAGAGTCCGCGATCATCGCGATCTCGGCGGTGCGGGCCAGCCGGGTCGCCATGCACAGCACGACTTCGCCGCGCGCAAGCCGCTCCTGCATACGATTGGTGAAGGCCATTCGGACTATCTCACAATCGCCGTCGCCGAGCTCGAGGCAGGCCGGCGGCGCCCGCAAATAAAGGAAGACGCGGCTGCCCGGCACAAGGCTTGTGCTCGGGCCGGACCAACGGGTCCGCGCGATGCGCGGCCCGATGGGCCTGACCCGAGTGCGGGCATGGCGGGTTAAGCATCAATTGCGATAGCTTGTGTCGATCTGATCGAGCATGCGCAGATACGCCGCCCAATCATGGCTGCCGCGGCCGGCATCATGGTGCTCAAATTGTTCGGCTGTTCGCGCGCAAACCGCTGGTGGAATTTCAACCAGCTCGCCGCCGGTCGCCTCCAGCCTCAATTGAATGTCGGCGGCATCGATCAAGTGCTTCATCAGCACGAATGCATCGCGCGCGCTTTTGCCGACTGTCAGCAGGCCGTGGTTATGCATGATCATCGCGCAATTCTGGCCGAGATCGCGGTTGAGACGCTCGCGCTCCGCGAAATCTTCCGTAATGCCCTCGTATCCGTGATAGCCGATGCGCTGATAGAAACGGATCGCCTGCTGTGACACCATCCGCAGTCCGCTTTTGAGCGCTGCGATCGCCATGCCGACATTGGTATGGACGTGGACCGCGCAGTTGACGTCAGCCCGCGCGCCGAGTACCCCGCCATGCAGCGTGAAGCCGGGCCGGTTAACGCCCGATTTTTCGTCGAGGTCCTCGTCCATCGAAACCTTGACGAGATTGGAAGCGGTAACCTCCGTGTAAAGGAGGTCGTGTTTCTTCATCAGCAATTTGCGTGGCTCGCCCGGTACCCGCATGGAAGAGTGGTTGTAGATGACGTCGTCCCAACCGTAATGCGCAGTCAGGCGGTAGACGGCTGCCAGGTCGACGCGGGCCTGCCATTCGGCTTGTGAAATTCCATCACGTGAAACCTTGGGAACGCTGGCAAGCTTGTTCATCGGCGCCTCCTGCAAGGCTCACTCTATCATACCGGACCTGCTTGGCCAGATTGCCCCCGCCGGGATAGAAAGGGCCGCAATGAGTGAAGGACAATGAGCAATTCAATCCGCATCCGGATGGCAGGCTACGGCCCTCCGACCACGGGATTCAGCAAATCGCTGAAATTCATTGGTGACAGACTCGAAGCGCAATTCGGCCGTGACGTGGAGGTCGAATACATTTTCAATATCATGGACCACGGTCACAAGGCCGAGGACATCCTCACTTTGGTAGAAAAGGGTGAGATCACGCTCGGCTATCAGTCATCGAGCTATCTGACCGATCGCGTGCCTGAACTGGGCTTTGTCGATTTGCCGTTTCTTTTTTCCAGCAACGCGCAAGCCCGCGGCGCAATGGACGGCGCACTTGGAGAATTCCTTGCGCGCAAGACGGAAGAGCGCATCAACTATCGCATTCTCGGTTGGTTCGAAAACGGTTTCCGCCACATCTCAAACCGTCTGCATCCCATTCATGTGCCCGCCGACATGAAAGGAATGAAAATTCGGGTACTGCCAAGTGAGATACACAGGCGCACCTTCGAATTGCTCGGCGCGGTTGCCATGCGGATGGACCTCACCGAGGCAATCGCCATGATCAAAGCCGGTACTCTCGATGCGCAGGAAAATCCGCTGGCCAATACCGTGACCTATGGCGTTCACAAGTTCCACAAGTTCCATACGTTGAGCTATCATTTCTACATTTCGCGGCCGATCTTTCTGCATCGTCCCTCATTTGTTTCTTGGCCTGAGGAACTCAGGAGCGCGGTGCGGGTGGCGGTCGCCGATGCGGTCGTCTACCAGCGCGAACTGGCGGTCGAGGAAAATGAGTCTGCGCGCAAGGCGATCGAAGCCCAGGGGTGTGAAATCAACGAGCTGACGCCAAAGGAACACGAAGCTTTTGTCGCGGCAGTGCAGCCGTTGCTAAAGGAAGCCCGCACGACCTACGGCGAAGCCATGTTCAAAATGGTGCCGAAAGCCTGACCCGACCGGACGGTCACTGAAAGCTTAACGCGCCCGCCGCAATTGTAAGATTTACACCGCTGAAACGACTCCATTGTAGAGAGCGCGTGTAACTCTTCCGTGTGGCGGCTCCGTATGGACCATTTGAATCTGCCTGTCGCGCTCGCGCTCCGCGGAGTCAGCAAGCGCTTCGAACGTCCCGCAGTCGATGCTCTCGACCTCACCGTATACGGCGGCGAGTTCTATGCTCTCGTCGGCCCCAACGGAGCTGGCAAGACCACGACCCTGCGCATGGTCGTGGGATTGCTGCGTCCGGATGCCGGTTCGATCTGCATCGACGGAATTGATGCGCTCCACGATCCGGTCGCGGCAAAACAGTTAACCGCATGGCTGTCGGACGAGCCGATGATCTACGACAAGCTCACGCCCTATGAATATCTCGAATTCGTTGCGGGTCTCTGGCGCATCGAGCCGGCGATCGCCGAAGAACGGGCGCGCGACCTCGTCGGCTGGCTTGGCCTCGAACCACACGCACACGAGCGTTGCGAAGGTTTTTCGCGCGGCATGCGCCAGAAAGTAGCCCTCGCCGGCGCACTGGTTCATGACCCCAAGCTCATCATTCTCGACGAGCCCCTGACCGGACTCGATGCCGGCACCGCTCGTCAGGTGAAAGACGTATTGCGCGCGCGCGTGCGCGCCGGCGGCACTGTCATCATGACAACGCATATTCTCGAAGTCGCTGAACGCATGGCCGACCGTATCGGTGTTATCGCCGGCGGCCGGTTGATTGCTGAAGGCACACTCGACGACTTGCGCCGACAGACCGGTACGACAGCCACGAGCCTGGAAGACGCTTTTCTTACGCTCGTCGCCGAGCAGGTGGCGGCTGCGTGAGCCAGCCCGCATCCCTGACATGGCTGGCCGGGCACGAGTTCCGGCTTGGCTGGCGCGACTGGGTTTCGCTGATGACAGCGGGCGGCCGTACGCGCGCCCGCAATGCACTTATCGCGCTGATCGTTATCGCGATCATTTTGCATTTCTTCGCGTACTGGACCGTCGCGGCCTATGCCGATGCCGATCTCGTTTCCGATATTCCGGCGCTTGTCGGTATCACCGGCCTTCTGGTTCTTTCTTCGTCTCTATTGCTGTCTCAGGCTATGGAGTCGGTCACGCGCGCCTTCTATTCGCGCTCTGACCTCGACTTGATACTCACGTCGCCGGCATCGGCACGCAAGGTTTTTGCGGTGCGCATGGCCCGTATAGCTGTTGCGGCGGTCGTGCTCTCCATGCTTGTAGCCGCGCCCTTTATCAATGTTCTCGTTCTCCTCGGCGGCTTCCGGTGGTTCGCCGCCTACGGGATGGTCGTGGCGATGGGCGCCGTGGCGACCGCGGCGGCACTTGCACTGACCATTGCGCTATTTCGACTCGTCGGTGCCAGGCGCACCCGCCTGATCGCCCAGGTCGTGGCTGCGATCATCGGCGCCATATTCGTCATCGGATTGCAAATCGTCGCGATCTTTTCCGCCGGTAGCCTGTCGCGCTTCGCGGCGCTGCAGTCCGATTGGATGCTGCGGCACGCACCGCAGATCAGCAGTGCATTTTGGTGGCCGGCGCGGGCCGTCCTCGGCGATTACGTGGCTCTCGCCGCCGTCACCGCCTTTGGACTCGGCGCGCTTGCCTTGTCGATAGCGCTGTTTTCGCGGCGCTTTGGCGAGCATGCGGTCGCGGCGTCAGGTGTTTCCAGCGCGACGGTACGCCAGCGCCGCTGGACGTCGGGATTTCGCTGGCGGTCCGTCGGCCACGTATTGCGGCAAAAGGAATGGACGCTGCTGCGACGCGATCCGTGGTTGATTTCGCAAACGTTGATGCAAATTCTTTATCTCGTGCCGTCGGCGATGATGCTCTGGGTTACATTCCGCACCGGCAACGATGCTTTTATCGTCGTTGTCCCTGTTATGGTGATGGCGGCTGGGCAGCTGGCCGGCGGGCTCGCGTGGTTGACGATTTCGGGCGAAGACGCTCCGGATCTCGTAGCGACCGCGCCGATTGCTGGCCGCCGCATTCTATTGGCGAAGGTTGAAGCGGTCATCGGTATGATTTCATTCATCTTCGCACCGCTTGTTGTTGTTCTTGGGCTCGACGCGATGGCTCCTGCCGTCATCTGCGCGCTCGGTATCCTCCTCGCCACATCTGCGGCAACGGCAATTCAGCTTTGCTTCCGGGTACAGGCGCGACGCAGCCAGTTTCGGCGCCGGCAAACATCGTCGCGGGTCGCGACATTTGCCGAAGCTTTTTCGTCGATATCTTGGGCGGCGGCGTCCGCGCTGGCCGCGGCCGGAAGCTGGGGTGCAATCGGTCCCGCGGTGATCGCGGCCGGCATATTGGCCGGGGTTTGGATCTTCAGCCCGTCGCGAACCTGATTATGAAAATGCCGGCCGGAGCCGCTGGCGTCCAACCAAGATTCCAATGATGAGCAAGTTCAGGATGTTGGCTCCGATGCCGACCGCAAAAGCCGGCGCATAATAGCCGAAGTGGTCATAGAGCAGCCCGGCGACCCAACCGCCGATCGCCATACCACCGCCGCTGAACAGGAGCAGTGTAGGTATTCGCCATGATGCTTCCGATGCCGGAAACAATTCGCGAAGCGCAAGGACGTAGGCCGGAATAATTCCGGAGAAACCAAGACCGAGCGCTGCCGAAACGGTGAACAGGCCTGCTTCGCTTTGCGTCAGGAGAAGGGCGATCATCGAGACGGCTTGCCAGCCCGAACCGATCAATACGGTCGCCAGCCCGCCAATACGATCCGATATTGCGCCCCAGATCTGCCGGCTGAGAAATGCAGTGCCGAGCAGCACCGACAACATCAATGCACCGGTCGTGGGGCTTATGCCAAGATCGCTGCAAATGGCCACCATGTGGCCCTGCGGCATGGCCATCGGAATGCAACACAGCACCGCCGCTCCACAGATCATGCCGAAGACCAGGTTCGGCGGCCAGCCAAACACGCGAGGCTTGGCAGATTTGCCGTCCGGTCCGGCCACCGGAAGAATCAGTTCCGGCGCAGCGCTGAAGTAAATTGCCGCCAGTGGAACGATCACAACGATTTCCAGGACCGCATACCACAACATGGTTTGGCGCCATCCGACTAATGTGATGGCGCGCTCGAACACCGGTGGCCACATCGCCCCCGCGAGGTAACTGCCGCTGGAGATCAGTGCGAGCGCAGATCCGCGCCGGCGGTCAAACCAGCGGCTAACGTAGATGTACATCGGTGCATTGATGCCGCCGAGGCCGATAACTCCGATAAAGACACCGTGACCGATCCAAAGCGGCCACGGCGGCCCGAATGTAGATATTGCCAGGCCAAGCCCGATCATCAACGCGCCGCCAATCACCGTCCAGCGCGTGCCGATCTTGTCGGCGACCTGGCCCATCACGATGCCGCCGAAACCCAGGCCGAGCCAGGCAAGCGCATTGGCAAGCGCCGGAATCGATCGCACACCGCCGACCTCCGCGGCGATGTCCTTGAGTGCAACGGAGGAAATCCACGCCGCGCCGAAGGCCATCAGCAAGGTGATCAGGGCCACCGTCGCGACGGACCAGGACTGTCTCGATTCAATTGAGGAGAGGGGCGATCGCATTGTGGTGGGGTCCTGGCGCTTATTCTTTTGGCAAGGAGCCGGGAATTTGACCACCCACGCCGCCGTAGACCTGCATTGCCTGTTGCATTGCGCCAAAATGCGCCCGGACGACGGCTACGGAAATTTCCTTCTAGAACATGCCGGGAGAACGAAATTGACCGTGTGGCGGCGCGGTATATAGCCTGCAAACGAGCTATCCGCGCTTTGCGTCCCGCCAACCAAGCCTATATGACTGGGGCGTGATCCAATAATTGCTGCGTTTACAAGGCATTCCATGCCGCTTCGTCCGGTCAGCCTCGACGACAAATACGACCTTGCCCAGTCGCATGTCCTGGTGACCGGTTATCAGGCGCTGATTCGTGCATGTCTTATGCAGAAGGAGCGTGACCGGCGCGCCGGCCACAATACGGGCGGCTATGTGACCGGCTATCGCGGCTCGCCGCTCGGGGGATTGGACCAGCAATTCATGCGCGCGGCCCGGCAGCTTGTGGCCGCCGATATCAAGTTCCAGTCCGGCCTCAACGAGGAACTTGCTGCAACCGCGCTCTGGGGGTCGCAGCAGGCCGAGTTGCGCGGCGAAGGCAAGTTCGATGGCGTATTCGGCATGTGGTACGGCAAGGGGCCGGGCGTCGATCGCTCTGGCGACGTATTTCGCCACGCCAATTTTGCCGGCACGTCAAAGTACGGAGGCGTGCTTGCGCTGATGGGTGACGATCACACGGCAGAGTCGTCCACCACCGCGCACCAATCGGAATTCCATTTCGTTGACGTCATGATGCCGATCCTCAATCCGGCCGGCGTCCAGGAGATTATTGATTACGCGCTGTACGGATGGGCCATGTCGCGTTTCGCGGGCGTATGGACCGCGCTCAAGTGCATGCACGAAACCGTCGAGTCGACCGGGATCGTCGATGGAAGGCTGGATCGCGTCAATATTATCACGCCGGCCGACTTCCGAATGCCCGAAGGCGGTCTCAATATCCGCCTCGTCGACACGATATTGGGGCAGGAGGCGCGCCTTCACGATTTCAAGCGCGATGCGATGCTGGCGTTTGTTCGCGCCAATAAGCTCAACCGCATCATTACCTCCGGCGGCCGCACGCCGAAAATCGGTATCGTCACGACGGGTAAAGCCTATCTCGATGTGCGCCAGGCACTGGATGAGCTGGGCATCGACGAGGTCAAATGTAATGACCTGGGTCTGCGGCTCTTCAAAGTTGCGTGCGTATGGCCGATCGGCCGGCAGGAGCTCGCCGATTTCGCGCAGGGTCTCGACCTGATCATCGTCGTCGAAGAGAAGCGCTCGCTGATCGAAGTGCAGGTACGCGAGGAGCTCTACGGCACGGCAAATCAGCCGGCATGCATCGGGAAGAAGGACGAGCAGGGAAACTGGCTGTTCCCCGTCAAAGGTGCGCTCGATCCGAACGATGTGGCGATCTGCATTGGCGAACGGCTCCTCCGCTATGGAGCAAACGACGAACTCGCGGCAAATGTTACCAGGCTGAAATCCGCGCAGCGGGCCCTCGTCGAAACGACGGATGTTGCGCAACGTATTCCGTATTTCTGCTCGGGTTGTCCGCATAACACCTCGACCCGCGTGCCGGAGGGCAGCCGTGCCTATGCAGGCATCGGCTGCCATTACATGTCGCAGTGGATGGACCGCAAGACGCTCGGCTACACGCAGATGGGCGGCGAGGGCGCCAACTGGATAGGCGAAGCACCATTCTCCAATCGTGAGCACGTGTTCCAGAACATCGGGGACGGCACGTACAATCACTCGGGTTATCTGGCGATCCGGGCCGCGATCGCCTCGGGCGTGACGATGACCTACAAAATTCTTTTCAACGACGCGGTCGCGATGACCGGCGGACAGGCCAATGATGGCGGGCTCACCGTGCCGCAGATCGCAGCGCAAGTGGCGGCTGAAGGCGCGAGCCGCGTCGTCGTGGTCACCGATGAACCCTGGAAGTACGCGAAAGGCACCGTCTGGCCGCGCGGGCTGACCATACACCACCGTGACGAACTCGATACGATCCAGCGCGAACTGGCGACCGTGGCCGGTGTCAGCGTTCTCATTTACGATCAAACCTGTGCGGCCGAAAAGCGCCGCCGCCGCAAGCGCGGCGCGTTTCCCGATCCTGACAAGCGCGTGGTCATCAACGATCTCGTTTGTGAAGGCTGCGGCGATTGCGGCGTGAAATCGAACTGTGTTTCGGTTCAGCCGCTCGAGACGGAATGGGGCCGCAAGCGCACGATCGATCAATCGAGCTGCAACAAGGATTATTCCTGCATAAAGGGATTCTGCCCCTCATTTGTCACCGTGCACGGCGCGAAGCTGAAGAAAGGCGAGGGCATCGCGGAGCCAGCCGAGTGGCCCGCATTGCCCGCACCCGCGGTCCCGCTGATCAACCATCCTTATGGAATCATCGTCACCGGAATCGGCGGCACAGGGATTGTCACCATCGGCGCCATTATCGGCATGGCGGCGCACCTCGAAGGCAAGGGCGCGGGCGTGATCGACATGGCGGGCCTCGCCCAGAAAGGCGGCGCGGTCTACAGCCATATTCGCATTGCCAATACGCCGGACGACATTCACGCCATCCGCATTGCGGCTGCCGGGGCCGATCTGGTGCTCGGCGGAGATATCGTGGTGGCAGGCGCCAAGAAAGTGCTTGGGGCAATGAAAAGTGGGACAACGCGTGTGGTCGTCAACACCGCGGAGTTTCTGCCCGGCGATTTTACGCGTAATGCCGAATTCTCGCTGCCAACCGAGCGCCTCAAGCGTGCAATCACCGGGCACGCCGGCCGCGAACGCACGCATTTTGTCGACGCCAGCCGCCTTGCGACGGCGCTGTTGGGAAATTCAATCGGCGCCAACATGTTCATGCTCGGCTATGCCTATCAGCTCGGCGCGCTACCGCTTTCTGCGGAGGCGATCGAGCGTGCGATCGAAATGAACGGCGAAGCGGTTCCGATGAACATTGCCGCGTTTCGCTATGGCCGCCGCGCTGTCGTCAACCCCAAGGCTCTCGAATTGCTGGTTGAGCCGCGGCCGCAGGATCAAAACGATTCCCTCAGGCTGTCGCTATCATTTGCCGAGACTGTCGATCGCCGCACGGAATTCCTTACCGGTTACCAAAATCCGGATTACGCCCGCCGCTATCGCAACTGGGTGGAAAAGATTCGAACGATCGAAGCCGAAAAAGCGCCCGGCCGCTGCGGGCTTGCGGAAGCAGTGGCGCGCTATCTGTTCAAACTGATGGCGTATAAGGACGAATACGAAGTCGCACGGCTTTACAGCGAAACCACTTTTCTCGATCGAATTAAATCGAGCTTTGACGGCGACAAGTTGCGGTTCGAATTTCATCTGGCGCCGCCGTTGCTGGCACGCCGCGATCCGGCGACAGGCGAACCGCGGAAGATGTCTTTCGGTCCCTGGATGCTTAAGGCTTTTGCGGTTATCGCGAAGTTCAAGTTTCTGCGCGGAACGGTTTTTGATCCCTTTGGCTACTCGAATGAGCGGCGGACCGAACGTCAATTGATCTCCGCCTATGAGCGGCTACTCGGCGAGATATCCGAGCACCTGACGCCTGCCAATCACGATGTCGCGGTTGCGCTCGCAGCCGTCCCCGAAAAAATTCGCGGCTTCGGGCCGGTCAAACAGCGACATCTGGCCGCGGCAAAGGCGGAAGAGGCGGCACTGCGGGATCAGTTTCTTGCCGGCGCCGCACCGGTCCTCAAGGCGGCCGAGTAGCCCGAAATCCCTGCCGAGCGTTCTTTCCCGTTATCTGCACTTGACCACCTTTCGGTGGTGTTTTCATATCGAGACAACAAGATCGTTCAATAAGACGGCGAGGGGTATAGAGTCGCGCAGCGGGCGCGCGGCCGCATGGGAGGACTGAGCTGTGGCGCTGACTGCCGCCGCGGGTGCGGATACATTTCCGAAGCTTTTGGTCCGTAATGCCCGGATTTACGGGGCACGGCCGGCCATGCGGCACAAGGATCTGGGGATTTGGCAGAGCTGGACCTGGAGCCAGGTGCTCGACATCGTGCGCGCCTATGCCGTCGGCCTGCATCGGCTGGGGCTTAAGCGCGGCGATACGATCGCGATCGTCGGGGCCAACCGGCCGAGACTTTACTGGTCGGTCATGGCTGCTCAGATGCTCGGTGCGATACCCGTGCCGGTTTACGCCGATGCGGTAGCCGACGAGCTCGCCTTTGTACTCGCCCATGCCGACGTTCATTTTGCGGCGGTGGAAGACCAGGAACAGGTCGACAAGATACTCTCGGTGACGGAGCGAGTTCCAAATCTTGGATTGATGATCTACGACGAAAAGCGCGGCCTGCGCGACTACGACCATAGCCGGCTGCATTCAATGGACGACGTGATCGAGGCGGGCCGCAAGGCACTCGCCGACGCATCGGTCGTTGCATGGCTCGATGCGGAGATCGCGGCCGGCAAGGGCTCCGACCCGTCCATCATTCTTTACACGTCGGGCACGACGGGCGCTTCAAAAGGCGTCGTCCTTACCAATGAGCGTTCGATCAATGCGGCTGCCGATACGGTCAAATTCGACAAGCTGACCGAGAACGATGTTGCGCTGGCTTATTTGCCGCTCGCCTGGGTCGGTGATCATTACCTTAATTACGCGCAAGGGATGGTTTCGGGTTTCTGCACCGCCTGCCCGGAGAACGCCGACACTGCGATGCAGGATCTGCGCGAGATCGGACCCACCTTTTATTTCGCACCGCCGCGCACGCTCGAATTACTGCTCACGCGCGTGATGATCCGCATGGAAGATGCCGGTTTTTTCAAACGGAAGCTGTTTCACTATTTCATAGGCATCGCGCGCCGTTACGGCGAGCGCATCCTCAACGGAAAGCCTGTGCCATTGACGGGCCGGTTGCTTTACGGGCTCGGTTCTCTTCTCGTTTACGGACCACTCAAGAACGTGCTCGGGTTTTCCCGCGTGCGCGTGGCCTACACGGCCGGCGAGGCGATCGGCCCGGATTTGTTCAACTTCTATCGGTCAATCGGGCTAAATCTCAAACAGCTCTATGGACAGACCGAAGCATTTCTTTACGTCACAGCGCAGCCCGACGGCGAAATCTATTCCGACACGGTTGGTCCTGCCTGCCCGAATGTCGATATCCGCATTGCCGAAGATGGCGAGGTGCAATTCAAGTCGCCGGGCATGTTCACGGGCTATTTCAAGGACGATGCCAAAACGATCGAGGCGATGACGCCGGACGGTTACGTGAAGACGGGTGACGCCGGATTTTTCGATGAAAAGACAGGGCACCTGAAGATTATTGACCGCGCCAAGGATGTCGGCCGGCTCAATGACGGCACGCTATTTCCGCCGAAATATATCGAGAACAAACTCAAATTCTTTCCAAACATCCGGGAGGCCGTAGCGCTTGGCGACAAGTGCGATTTCGTGTGCGTGATGCTCAATATCGATCTTACGGCGGTCGGCAGCTGGGCGGAACGCAACAATGTTGTCTACGGTTCCTATCAGGAGCTCGCCGGACATCCGCTCGTGTACGACATGATCGAAAAAAATATCGCCGAGGTGAATCGTTCGCTGGCGGCCGACAGGGTAATGGCGGGCGCGCAAATCAAACGTTTTCTCATACTGCACAAGGAGCTTGATGCGGACGACGGCGAACTCACGCGCACGCAGAAAGTCCGTCGTGGCTTTATCGCCGAACGTTACGCGCCGTTGATTAAGGCGCTGTATGACGGTTCCAAGGAAGCCGACATTTCGACCGAAGTCACCTTCGAAGACGGCCGCAAGGGCGTGATCAGCGCGCGCGTCAAAATTCGCGACATGAAAACCGAGCCGGTATCCGCGCCGATGGGGAAAGCGGCATGAGGGCGCCGGGCGGACCCGAAGTCGCGGCCGGTGAAGTGCTTCTCTCGGTGGAAAACGTGTCGCTTTCATTCGGCGGCGTGAAAGCCGTCAGCGACGTCTCCTTTGATATCCGTAAAGGTGAAATTCGCGCAATTATCGGGCCGAACGGCGCCGGCAAGACGTCGATGCTCAACATCATCAACGGCTTCTATCAGCCTCAGCAGGGCCGTATCACATTCAAAGGAGAGGCGCGCGCCAAGATGCGCCCGCACGAGGCGGCAACGGGAGGGATCGCCCGCACCTTTCAGAATGTCGCGCTGTTCCGCGGCATGACGGCCCTGGATAACATCATGGCCGGCCGTACGCTGAAGATGCACAGCAATTTCTTTTGGCAGCTCTTGCGCCATGGGCCGGCGATGCAGGAAGAAGTCGAGCACCGGCGAAGCGTCGAGGAAATTATCGATTTTCTCAAAATTCAGGAAATCCGCCGGGTGCCGGTTGGCCGGCTTCCGTATGGACTGCAGAAGCGCGTGGAGCTGGGCCGTGCGCTCGCCATGGAGCCCGAGCTGCTTTTGCTCGACGAGCCCATGGCGGGCATGAATCTCGAAGAAAAGGAAGATATGTCGCGTTTCGTGCTCGACGCGAACGATTACTTTGGAACGACGATCGCGCTGATTGAGCACGATATGGGCGTGGTGATGGATCTTTCGGACCGCGTTGTGGTGCTCGACCACGGCATCAAGATCGCCGACGGCACGCCTGACGAGGTCAAGCGTAACCAAGCGGTCATCGACGCCTATCTCGGCGTGGCGCATTGAGGGCCTGATGGAGCTTCTCTATCAAATCTTTGTCGACCCATTTGTGCAGATGGCGACCGCGCCCGACCTGTTTGTGCAGACGCTGTGGGAAGGGCTCGTCGGCGGCATGCTGTACGCGCTCATCGCGCTCGGATTCGTGCTGATCTTCAAGGCGTCCGGCGTGTTCAATTTTGCGCAAGGCATCATGGTCGTGTTTGCCGCGCTGACGCTCGTGGGGCTTTATGATGCCGGCCTGCCGGCCTTTCTTGCGCTCGGTCTAACTATCGTCGTGATGTTTTTGCTCGCATTTACCGTCGAACGGGCAGTGCTGCGGCCACTCGTGAATCAGCCGGACATTATTCTTTTCATGGCGACGTTCGGCATCACATATTTCCTTATTGGGTTCGGTGAATTCGTCTTCGGCGGCGATCCGAAGGTGATGGTGACCGACGGCCTGTTCTTGCCAAAGGGAGCGATCACCTACAAAGCCCTCGGCGGAATCGTGCAGCTGCAAAAGCTCGACATTGTAGCCGCCGTTACGGCCACGATCATGGTGGCCGCGCTCGGCATTTTCTTTTCCAAGACACGGATCGGCCGGGCGTTGCGGGCGGTGGCCGACAGCCACTCGGCGGCCCTGTCTGTCGGCATTTCGCTCGAACAGATTTGGGTGATCGTGTGGTTCGCAGCAGGCCTCGTCGCGCTGGTGACCGGTATTTTCTGGGGCGCGCGTTCGGACGTCTCGTTTGCGCTCGAAGTCATCGCATTGAAGGCGCTGCCGGTGCTTATCCTGGGCGGCTTTACGTCGATCCCCGGGGCGATCGTCGGCGGCCTGATCATCGGCATCGGTGAAAAACTCGGCGAGTTCTACTGGGGCCCGTTGGTCGGCGGCGGCACCGACGCGTGGTTTGCCTATGTGATCGCACTGGTGTTCCTGCTGTTCCGCCCGCAAGGCCTGTTCGGCGAAACAATCATCGAGCGCGTGTAAGGGGTGACCTGATGCTCTATCGCGAGGCCGGACAATTCAAGACAAGCTACGCGAGCGACTTCGCGGTATTTCCGATTTTGCAGGATCGTATCGGCATCGCGATCATTCTCGCCGTCGCCTTCATCATTATTCCGCTCACAGGAAACGATTTCCTCGTCAACGCGGTGATGATCCCGTTTCTGATTTTCTCGCTGGCGGCGATCGGGCTCAACCTGCTCACCGGCTATACGGGCCTGCTGTCGCTGGGCACCGGCGCCTTCATGGGCGTAGGCGCATATGCCTGCTACAAGCTCACGACCATTTTCCCGAATGTGAACATCATCGTCTGGGTAATTGCGTCGGGCTTCTTCTCGGCCGCAGTCGGCGCGATTTTCGGTCTTCCTTCTTTGCGGATCAAAGGATTCTATCTGGCGATTGCAACGCTGGCGGCGCAATTCTTCCTCGAATGGTGCTTCATCCGCATCCCCTGGCTCTACAATAACAATGTGTCGGGTGCGATCGAAGTGCCTCAACGCGAATTGCTCGGCGTCATCATCACCGGTCCGCGGGCGACTGCTCAAACGCGATATTATATTGTTCTTGTCCTTGTCGTACTGATGACCTGGATCGCCTCAAACCTTGTGCATGGCCGTATCGGCCGCATGTGGATGGCGGTGCGCGACATGGATATCGCGGCCGAACTGATGGGAATTCGATTGTTGCCGACCAAGTTGCTCGCCTTCGCCGTTTCGTCGTTCTACTGCGGCGTTGCAGGCGCACTGATGGTGTTCTTCTGGTACGGCGGATCGGAGGCGAGCGTCTTCAATATCAATCAGAGCTTCACGATCCTCTTCATGATTATTATTGGCGGATTGGGCAGTCTGCTGGGCTCTTTTTTGGGCGCGGCCCTGATCTATATCCTCCCGATCGTCCTTCGCTTCGTGCCGCCCGCGCTCGGTTTGCCGCTGCAGGCGGCCACGGTTGAGCATATCACCTTCATGACGGTAGGGATTTTGATCGTGCTCTTCCTGATCGTAGAGCCCGCCGGGCTTGCCCGCCTGTGGTTGATTGGAAAGCAAAAATTGAGGGTGTGGCCGTTTCCGTACTGATGGTGCAGGATAGGGCCCAATTTCCGACCATGGCGCCAACCATGGCTCCAAAATCGCCCGCCGCCTCGTGGTGCCGGGCGAACATAGAAACCAGAGGCGCGCCGGGTCGGGCGTGAACCAAAGGGAGGAACGATGATGAAAGCTAGACATCTATTCGCCGGGATGGCCTGCGCGACCTTGCTGGGTGCCTCGGTGCTCGCGGGCACCGCGCAGGCACAGGACAGCATCTACGTGCCGCTCTTCACATACAGGACCGGTCCCTATGCCAATTCGGGCATTCCGATTGCCAACGGCATGCACGACTACCTCACCATGCTTAACGAACGTGATGGTGGCATCGGCGGCGTCAAACTCAACGTCGAAGAATGCGAAACGGGATACGACACCAACAAGGGTGTGCAGTGCTGGGAAGCGACAAAAAGCAAACACCCGACCGTCGTCAATCCGTTTTCGACCGGCATAACGCTGCAATTAATTCCGAAAGCCGCCGTCGACAAAATTCCAATTCTGTCGATGGCCTACGGCCTGTCGGCTTCGGCAATCGGAAACGACTTCCCCTGGATCTTCAATCCGCCGGCTACCTATTGGGATGGCATGTCGATGATCATCCGCTACATCGGTGGCAAGGAAGGCGGCCTTGACAAGCTCAAGGGCAAGACGGTCGGATTTATCTTCCTCGACGCCGGTTACGGGCGCGAACCAATCCCGCTGCTCGAGCAACTCGCCAAGGACTATGGCTTCAACGTGAAGCTTTATGCGGTTGCCGGCAAGGAAATGCAGGATCAATCGGCGCAATGGCTCGCCGTCCGCCGCGATCGTCCGAATTGGATGATCATGTGGGGATGGGGTGCGATGAACCCGACGGCGGTCAAACGCGCGGCGGAAAATGGCTACCCGATGGATCATTTCGTCGGCGTGTGGTGGTCAGGTTCCGACGATGATGCGCGCGGCGGCGGGGCGCAGGCCAAAGGCTATTTGGCGCTCAACTTCAACGGCCTTGGCTCAAACTATCCTGCCATCCAGGACATCAAGAAATATGTCGTGGACAAGGGAAAGAGCCAGGTCGAGAAGGACAAGTTCGCGGACAACTTCTACAACCGCGGCGTCTACAATACGGCGCTCGTGGCAGAAGCGATCCGCAACGCACAAAAGCTTTCGGGCAAAAAAGTCGTGACCGGCGAAGATGTGCGTCGCGGCCTCGAGACATTGCACATCACGGATGCGCGCTGGAAAGAACTCGGGTTTGCGGGATTTGCGGCACCGCTTACCGGGGTCAGCTGCACCGATCACAACGGCCACCAGCCCGCTTATATGCAGCAGTGGGATGGCACGAAATGGGTAAAAGTCTCCGACTGGATTCAGCCCATGAAGGAAAAAGTGCGGCCACTGCTTGAAGAAGCGGCAAAGGAATACGTCGAGAAAAACACCGGCTGGCCGAAGCGCACGGAAAGCTGCGATAAATCTTCATGACCGGGCCGCTCCGCTCCCTCTCCTAAACAGGAGAGGGAGCGCGCGGTATCGCCTCATCGGGCGCATTTGCGAGTGATATCCGCAAATGCGCCACCCGCTCCTGCTGTTGGAGAGGATCGACGGAGCCAGACGCAGCCAATGAATACAGCCGCACCAGCTTCACGCCCCGTCGCACAGAACGAACGAATTCTCTCGGTCAATAATATTGAAGTGATCTACGATCACGTGATTCTGGTCCTAAAGGGCGTGTCGCTGGAGGTCTCCAGAGGCGGGATTGTTGCGCTCCTCGGCGCGAATGGCGCGGGCAAAACGACGACGCTCAAGGCAATTTCGAACTTGTTGCATGCGGAGCGCGGCGACGTCACCAAAGGCTCGATCGTCTTCGAGGGCGTGGAAGTGCAAGACCTCTCGCCCAATGAACTGGTGCGCAGGGGTTGCATCCAGGTGATGGAAGGCCGTCATTGTTTCGGCCATCTGACGATAGAAGAGAACCTGCTCACGGGCGCATTTACGCGGCGTGACGGCAAGGCTGCAATCAAGCGCGACCTCGAGCTGGTCTATTCGTATTTTAGCAGGCTCAGCGAACGGAAGAACTCGCTTGCCGGCTATACCTCAGGCGGCGAACAGCAGATGTGCGCGATCGGCAGGGCGCTGATGTCGCGACCCAAGATGATTTTGCTCGACGAGCCATCGATGGGTCTTGCACCGCAGATCGTCGAGGAGATATTCGGCATTGTGAAGAATCTGAACGAAAACGAAGGCGTTTCATTTCTGCTGGCGGAACAGAATACTCACATGGCGCTGCGTTTCGCGCGCTACGGCTACATCCTTGAAAATGGCCGTGTCGTCATGGACGGCGAAGCGAAGGCGCTTGCCGAAAACGAAGACGTGAAGGAATTCTACCTCGGAATCTCCGAAGGCCGGCGTAAGTCGTTCCGCGAAGGCAAGCATTATCGCCGACGCAAGAGGTGGCTGGCCTAGGCCATGCCTGGACACTACGACTCCCTTGAGACCCGCGACCCGGCAGCGCGCGAAAGCGAACAAGCCGCGCGCCTGAGCGAAACCATTGAGCACGCAAAGACGGCGCCCGGATGGGCAAAGCATTTGCGCGAAGTCGATTCCAGGAGCATTACCTCGCGCGCTGCCTTGGCGAGGCTGCCGGTCCTGCGCAAGGCGGAATTCTCGGAATTGCAAAACGAATTTCCCCCGTTCGGCGGATTCAATGTTACGCCCGTCACAGGCGCGAAACGGCTTTTGATGTCGCCAGGACCGATCTTTGAGCCCGAGGGCAAAGGTTCCGATTGGTGGGGCGCAGCCCGCGCACTTTATGCCGCCGGTTTTCGCCCGGGTGACGTGGTCCACAATTCATTCTCCTATCATCTGACGCCAGGAGGCTTCATCGTCGATTCCGGCGTGCAGGCGCTTGGCTGTGCGGTTATTCCCGGTGGTGTCGGCAATACCGAGCAGCAGCTCGAAGCGATTGTCCGCTACCGGCCTTCGGGCTATGGCGGCACGCCCGACTTTCTCAAGATCCTGCTCGACACTGCGGAAAAAACCGGAAAGGACGCTTCCTCGTTCAAGCGCGGCCTTGTGTCCGGCGCGGCACTGCCGGCTTCGCTCCGCGAGGAACTCGGCCGGCGAGGAGTCGCCGTATTGCAGTGCTACGCAACGGCCGAACTGGGTGTGATCGCCTATGAGAGCGAGGCGCGCGAAGGCATGATTGTGAACGAGACCTTGATTGTCGAGATCGTGCGGCCGGGCACCGGAGATCCGGTGCCCGAAGGAGAAGTCGGGGAGGTTGTCGTCACATCCTTCAATCGCGACTATCCGATGATCCGCCTTGCCACGGGTGACCTGTCTGCCTTGATGTCGGGCATTTCGCCTTGCGGCCGCACCAATGCGCGTATCAAAGGCTGGATGGGCCGTGCCGATCAGACGGCGAAAGTGAAAGGCATGTTCGTCCATCCCAAACAGATTGCCGAGATCGGCTCGCGTCATCCGGACCTCAGGCGCTTGCGTCTGGTTATCGATCGCAAGGACGAGCAGGACACGATGACGTTGTTGGCCGAATGCCCTCTATCCGATGCGGCTCTTGAAACCGCGGTCGCCGCGACGTTGCAGTCGATCACCAAGCTCAAGGGCGCCGTGAAACTGGTCGCACCCGGAACGCTGCCAAACGACGGCAAGCTGATTGCCGACGAGCGCCCCCGATGAATCCAGGAATGGTTCCGGCGACCAGCGGCCGCATCGGAGTGCTGTTGGTCAATCTCGGTACGCCTGACGCGACCGGTTATTGGTCGATGCGGCGTTATCTGAAGGAATTTCTGTCCGACCGGCGTGTAATCGAGGAGAACCGGCTCAAATGGTGGTTGATCCTCAACTTCATTATTTTGACTGTTCGTCCGGGGCGGAAGGGGCGCGATTACGCAAAGATCTGGAATAAGGAGCGCGACGAGTCCCCGCTCAAGACCATAACCCGCTCGCAGTCCGACAAGTTGGACGAAATCTTGGACAAGGTCGACAAGCGCATCCGCGTCGACTGGGCGATGCGCTACGGCAACCCATCGATCCGCTCGCGCCTCGAGGCATTGGCGGCGCAGGATTGCGACAGGATCCTGATCGTGCCGCTTTATCCGCAGTATGCGGCGGCCACCACCGCCACGGTCTGCGACGAGGTCTTCCGCGTATTGAGCCGCATGCGTTTCCAGCCGACTGTCCGCATTGCAGCGCCTTACTATGCAGAAGCCGTCTATATCGACGCGCTTGCTGCCTCGCTCAATGCTTCACTTGCGAAGCTCGCGTTCAAGCCGGAGATCATCGTCGCGTCGTATCACGGGATGCCGGAGGACTATGTCGCCAAAGGCGATCCCTATCTCAAACAATGCGGCGAGACGACCGCGCTCCTGCGCAAGAAGCTCAAGCTCGATGAATCGCGGATGATCATGACTTTCCAGTCGCGTTTCGGCACCGCGGAGTGGATCAAGCCCTATACCGACGCCACCGTAAGATCGCTGGCCGAGCGCGGCGTGAAGAAAGTCGCGGTGATTACGCCGGGCTTTTCTGCCGACTGCCTGGAGACGCTTGAAGAAATCGCCATGGAGAATGCCGAAATTTTTCGGCACGCGGGGGGCGAGAGCTTTGCCGCGGTCCCCTGTCTCAACGACACGCCCGCGGGCATGGCTGTGATCCGCGACATTGTCGCCCGCGAGCTCAAGGGCTGGATTTAAGGCGCGAAATACCGGCATCGCGGCCGGTCAACTCCCCGTTAACCATAAGATTTTAACTTCCGTTAACCAAAATTCGTGGTTCGGCGGGTGCGGCTGCCCGGTGAGGGCGCGCGCTCCGGCTCCGGCGTTCGGAGGTTGGTGGGGACCAGACGAGGAGCAACTTCAGCGGTGGCGCCTTTTTGCAATGCATGTCCACCGGGGCCGCGCGGTGCCCCTGTGCTGATTGCCCTATGCATCGTTGTGGCGCACGGCCGGGCGATGGCGCAATCGGCGGAAACCTCGTTTCCAGATGTATTGACGCCGAAGCTACAGACCAGCCCGCGCAATCCGCCGCGTTTTCAGAAGCTTGACGGGACGGCACGCGCAAACCTGGCCGGCCCAGCGGCATTCACGCCGGCGGGGGCCGGCGCCGGCACGACCGGGTTTGATTCAACCAACAGCCGCAAGATCCGAGCAAAGGCCAAACCAAATGCGACAGCCGACGCTCAGGCCGTCGCGCCAGGCTTACCGGCGGCGGCGGTTGCGCCTTACGGCGCGCGGGCCGATGTCACCGGCAGCGTCGCGGCGGGCGCGCCGGGCAGACCGCCGGTGGAAATGGGGCCGATCCGCACATTTCCGCAAAAACGCAAGGCGCATACCGAGCCTGAGGATCCCTATGCACCGCTTGGAATCCGGGCCGGTGCGTTCGATCTTTTCCCCGCCATCGAATTCATCGGCGGTCATGATTCCGATCCTTCGCGCGCGCCGGGCGGCAAAAGCGCCTGGTTCGACACAATCGCGCCCGAACTCCGCGCCCAATCGAACTGGTCTCGTCATGAACTCAAAGCCGATGTACGCGGCAGCTACACCGGATACAGCCCCGACGAAACGCCTTCGCTGAGCCGTCCTTATCTCAACGGCAAGATTGATGGCCGCGTTGATATCACGCACGAGGCTCGCGTCGATGCCGGTGGTCGCATCCTTGTTTCTACCGACAATCCGGGCAGCCCTAACCTGCAGGCGGGGCTTTCCAGACTGCCGATTTTCACGACGGCCGGCGGCACGATCGGGCTTGGCCAGCGCTTCAATCGGTTCGACCTTTCAATCAAGGGTGACGTCGAGCGCACGATATATCAACCGTCGTCACTAACCGACGGGACGACGGCAAGTAGCGACGACCG
>Ga0134128_10002620_pt1 | contig 22185 bp, 15 predicted proteins | sample KB31754_FD_96462 | JGI IMG/M metagenome (GOLD analysis project Ga0134128, IMG submission 96462) | Terrestrial soil microbial communities with excess Nitrogen fertilizer from Kellogg Biological Station, Michigan, USA - KB3-175-4 | ecosystem: Environmental > Terrestrial > Soil > Unclassified ... | reverse complement strand
TACTTCATCGTAGTAGCCGACGCCCGGGCGCCCAGGGATGGTAAATTCATCCAAAAGATCGGTACTTACAATCCTTTGACTGTTCCCGCTAGTGTTCAACTCGATCGCCAAAAGGCGCTTGATTGGCTGCACAAAGGTGCTCAGCCCACGGATACGGTACGTCGGATCCTCTCTTACAAAGGTGTACTTTATCTGAAACACCTGCTGAGAGGCGTAAAGCTAGGTTTATTCGATGACGCAGCTGCCATGGACAAGTTCCAGAAATGGCATGGCGAACACGAAGCCCAGATGAAGAAACGTCAGGAAGAAAATCAGCGCAAAGGTCGTCCCGGCGGTCCCGGTGGTAGAAGAGGCCCTGGCGGCCCTCCCATGAGAAGGGTAGGCCCAGAGCGCGGCGAGCGTCCCGAACGGAAGGCCGAAGGCGGTGCTGCACAGGAAGCATAGGCTATGTCGACGCGTTGCGGAGAAAGCTTAGATTAGACTTATCATCATTGATAATCCTGTAATTGAAAAAAATGAAGGGGGCTGGTGCCCCCTTTTTTTATGATGCCGGCGATGCGGCCGGCGATTTGACCCATGAGCGAAAATTATCGAAATATCGGCAAGCTGGTGGCCGTGCATGGTTTGCAGGGTGAACTGGTGCTCTTGCATCGTTTAGGAAAGAAAACCGCGTTGCGGGGATTGAAGACCTTGTTTCTCGAAGCGGGGAAAGACGAGATGCTGCCGTGGTTCATCGAGAGCACGCGGGTCAAGGGCCCCGAGGAGATCTTCGTGAAATTAGAGGGCCTGGATACCAAAGAGGCTGCGCGTCGCGTCGTACAGAAAGAGGTGTGGCTGCGCGAGGCGGATTTCGTTGCTTTCGCAGGGATGGCCGCGCCGATCTCGTATGTGGGCTTCAGGCTTCTTGATGGGGGCGTCGATTTGGGTGAGATCCTGGAAGTGATCGAACAGCCGCACCAGGTGTTATGTAAGATCCTGGTGGACGGTCGCGAGGCGTTGATACCGCTTCATGCCGAGACGTTGCGGCGCGTGGATGCCAAACGGCGGGAGGTGCATGTGGAACTGCCGGATGGACTACTGGATGTATATAGATAGTGCTATATTTAGTCTACTATGACTACACTACGCGAGACTGCGATTACATTGAGCTTTCTTTTTATTTATTGGACTTGCCCCGCGCAGGCGCAGATGCCTGCTGTGACGTTGGAGACACCGGTGCAGAATCGGGCGCCGCTTAAGGCTGCGGCTTATATGGAGCTGCCGTTGGGGGCTATCCGGCCGGAGGGCTGGCTGCGCGAGATGCTGTTGCGGCAGGCTTCGGGCGCGACGGGGGAGCTGGACAAGCTTTACCCGCAGGTAATGGGCGTCCGCAATGGCTGGCGGGGCGGTGACGGGGACCAGTGGGAGCGGGGGCCCTACTGGCTCGACGGGCTGGTGCCGCTGGCCTATCTTCTTGGCGACAGCGCGTTGATTGCTAAGGCCCGGCCTTTTATCGAATGGACGCTGGCGAGCCAGCAACCCGACGGGTATTTTGGTCCTGCCCGCGATTATCCGGGTGAGCCGGGGCTGCAACGCGACAACTGTCATGACTGGTGGCCGCATATGGTGATGCTCAAAGTGTTGCAGCAGTATTATTCGGCGACGGGGGATGCACGGGTGATCCGGCTGATGACGCGTTATTTTCGGTATCAGTTGGCGGATCTGCCGAAGGAGCAACTGGATCATTGGACCTTTTGGGCTCGTTATCGCGCGGGTGACAACCTGCAGGCGGTGTACTGGCTTTACAATATTACGGGGGATGCGTTTTTGTTGCAGCTGGCGGAGGTGTTGCACCGGCAAACCTTCGACTATACGGATGCGTTTCTCCACACGCATTTGCTTTCTACGGACGGTGCCATCCACGGCGTTAACCTCGCCGAGGGCATGAAAGAGCCGATGGTCTATTACCAGCAACATCCGGAGAGCCGTTATTTGGACGCCATGAACAAGGGCTTGGCCGATCTGGATCGGTATGACGGGATGCCTTTTGGTTTGTTTGGCGCGGATGAGTCGATCCATGGCAACGACCCGACCCAGGGTTCGGAGCTTTGCACGGCGGTGGAGATGATGTATACACTGGAGACGATGCTGCAGATCGCGGGGCGTACGGATTATGCCGATCGTTTGGAGCGCGTCGCTTTCAACGCCTTGCCGACGCAGATCGACAGTAACTTTATGACGCGGCAATATTTTCAACAGGCCAATCAGGTCATGGCGACGCGGCATTATCGGAATTTCGATGTGAATCACGATGGGACGGATGTTTGTTATGGACTTTTTACCGGTTATACTTGTTGTACTTCGAATATGCATCAGGGATGGCCGAAGTTTGCGGAGAACCTTTGGTATGGTACGCGTGACGGCGGGCTGGCGGCGCTCGTGTATGCGCCGTGTGTGGTGACGACGCGGGTAGGGGCGCGCGAAGGGGCCACGCGGGCTGAGGGTGTGCAGGTGTCGGTGGCGGAGGAGACGAATTATCCGTTTGAGGAAGGGATAAAATTTAAGTTTTCGGTTGGGCAAGGCTCTGCTGCCGGTGGGCATGGCTCCGCGGCGGCCGGGGGGCGTGGCGCGGTAAAGTTCCCGTTGTGGTTGCGGGTCCCTGCCTGGTGTTCCGGTGCGGCGGTGACGGTGAATGGTTCGGCGGTGCCGGTGCGGGCGGGGGATAGTCTTGTTTTGGTGGATCGGGTTTGGTCCACCGGGGATGTGGTGGAACTGCGGCTGCCGATGCATATCACGACGCGGCGGTGGCATGAGAATGCGGCATCGGTGGAGCGTGGACCGCTTGTCTATGCGTTGAAGATCGGCGCGGAGACGCGGACGGTGACGGATACTACGGGGTATGGGACTTTTACGGAGATCCGGCCTCTAACGCCGTGGAATTATGGGTTGGATGGTGTGGGGAAGACGGCTATTGCGAAGGATTTTTCTTTCGAGGCGACACGCGGAGCGGCTGTTGATGAGACGAGGGCCGGCTGGTATCCGTGGACGGAGGCTTCGGCGCCGGTGATCATCCGGGCGAAGGCGCGGCGGTTGCCGGACTGGACTATTTATAACGAGTCGGCGGGGCCGCAGCCTTATAGCAATATCTATCAGCAGCAGGCGGGCCCGGCGGTAGAGGATGTGATCCTGATCCCCTATGGGTGTACGCGACTGCGGATATCGGAGTTTCCCGTGGTAGGGGGTGAAAGGGAGTGAATTGCATTTCGCCGGACTGTGAAGCACGCCTATACGTGGAATGACACGGTTATCCGGTGTTTGAACACGGATATCAGCGGGTTAGGAAATGTGGGAGAGTTTTTTTTAATTCGTGGATGCCTCATCCTTTGCCTCACTTTCGCTTGAAGAACATTGCCCTCGGCGCCGTTATTGTGGCCGGGGCGGTTGCTTTGTCGTTTTACAGCAATAATAAATTGCATCGGTTGAAACGCGAGCGGGATGCTCATGGCGTCTTTGTCGTGGGTACTGTGTTGGCTGAAAGCAACGATCTTAAGGGCGCGTTGCTGTTGGATTATACTTATTCTTTTGCGGGCAGGGCGTATACGAATTCGATGGCTACGGATAGATGGCTGGACGGCGGTGCGGGTGCGCGGCGGCGGTTCTATGTGCGATTGGCAGTTGGCGAGCCGGCTAATTCGGAGCTTTTGCTTGATCATCCGGTGCCGGATAGTGTTGTCATATCGCCGGATAGTGGGTGGGCGAGGATGCCGGGGGATAGTTCGAGGCGATGATGAGCGTGGGCAGGTCGGTCGGGTTTTGCGGGCTGGTGTTGAACGGGTAATCGAGGAGGAGCCAGCCTATTTGCTTTGCGTGCTGCCCCGTGAAATATTGCGATAGATCTTCCATGATATAGACGAAACGGCCGAAGGGTTTGGTGGCGCTGGCGAAATTGAGGAGCAGCGAACCTTTTGGTTTCTTTTCTTGCGCTTCGATGGTGAGCCTGAGCTTGTGCGCTTCGGGGTCTCGCCTGTTCAATTTCTTATACTGGTCCTGGACGTAGACTTCGTACTGTCGCTGTGCGTTGTGCCCGAGCGTTGTGCCCGGTGTGTTGTCGGGGATGGCTACAGGCACGCCAAGTGCGGGGTCGTCGTTGATGCGATTGATCAGAAAGATACGGCCGCGGCAATCTTTTAGGGCTGGCATATTGGGCGTTCGGAGCAGGGGGAGGCCGCTTAGGCTCGCTTGGAGGGCTTTAAGGATCTGCGGGTGGTCTTTTGTGCGGGCCCCGTGCCAGTCGTCGATCTGGATGGTCATGATGATCGTTTCTTTAGGGCTGGCTTTTAGGAAGCTCGCGCATTCTTCGAGAACTTTGTCCAGGGGCTGGAACTCGTTGGCGCCGAATGGGCCGAGGTGGCCGTGGCAGGTGACGAATTCATATATGTTGTGGCGCCCTTTTGGTTTGAGACGGATGTCGAGGAGGCGGATGCCTTTTTGCAACTGTTCGGTGATCGAATGGCGCTGGCAGGCCCAGCGGGTGGGCCTTTGCGTGTTGATTGCGGCGGCGTTGTGCGAGCCGGGGATGCTGATGTCGCTAATAGGGACGTCGTCGGGGAGGGCGGATAGCCAACGGGCGGGATCGATAGGCTGGCCTGGGGCCGGGTTGTCTTGCGGCGGCTTCATTTGGACGGCGTGTGCGGCGTGGGCTGGGTGGACGGTGTGGGGGACAGGTACGGTGGAGCCCAATGGAGACGGTCGAGGAGGCCGGCGGCGGTATATTGGCGGACGATCTCGTCGTAACCTTCCGAGAAGTGCTCCCAACCTTCGAAATGCAGCGGCGTGATGACGGCGTGCGGGAAAAGGTTCGCGGCTTTTATACTTTCTTCGACCGTCATTGTCAGGTGCGCCGGGCCGACAGCGGCAATACGGGCCGCGCCGATGAACAGCAGGATTCGCGCGATATCGAAACGGCGGCCTACTTCTTCCACTCCTTCGTAATAGACGGTGTCGCCGGTGATGTAGATCGCGTCCTTTGTTTCGCCCTGGAAGTTGAGGACGAAGCCTACGACGGGGCCGCGATCGCTGCCGGCGGGACCATGACGGCAAGGGGTAGCCGTGATCGTGAGAACGCGGCCATCTTTTGTGGGAATCCGGATGGTCTGCCAGGGGTCGAGACCGATAGCGTGGATGCCTTTGGGTGCCGGGGCGTCACCTGGACGGGAGCCTTGGGTATTGAGCCGTTCCGCGCCCTGTGTCGTGGTGATGACACTATCCACTTGCGTGAGCAGCTGCATGCCCTGGTGATCGAGATTGTCGAGATGATGGTCGTGACTCAGGAGAACATGATCGATATGTCCGATTTGATCCGCGGTGACTGTGGGCGACTTGAACTTATGCAGGGTGTAGACAGGAGTGGTATACGTAGTGTTTTTGGGATCGAAGCCTGGGTCGGTGAGCAGGCGAAGGCCGCCGATCTCGAGGAGGGCGGTGGCGGTGCCGATGTAATAGACCTTGGTCTCTTGAGCTATCATGGTGCAAAAATAGGATTTTATGGGGCTTGGACGGCCTGGCCGTACCCCTGGAGCAATTCGGCTTTGAGGCGCGCCTTGATCTCGATCGTGGTGAAAGCGTGGTCAATAGCGGCGAGATTGGTTGCCAGGAAATCGGCTTTTGTCCAATGGAACTGCCGGGCGAGTTTGGTGTACTCGTTGTTCAGCGTGGTGTTCGAGATGGTGCGGCAATCGGTGCTGATATTGAGGGGGACTTTTTGCCGATAGAGCTTGTCGACGGGATGATGCGCGAGGTCGGGATACATATTCGTTTGCAGGTTGCTGGTAGGGCAGACTTCGAGCAGGATGTTCTCTTCTCTTAGATAGCGGGTGAGCGTGGGGTCTTCGATGCTCCTGACGCCATGGCCGATGCGGGTGGGATGGAAGCTGTTCAGCGTTTCCCAGACGCTATTGGAGCCCGCGGCCTCACCGGCATGGGCCGTGCAGGGAATGTGGTGGGCGTTTGCATAGCTGAACGCGGCGATATGGTTCTTTATCGGGTACCCGGCCTCGTCACCGGCGATGTCGAAGCCTACGACGTGGCTGTTTCGGAATTGCCCGGCCAGCCTCACTGTTTGGAGGCTTTGTTCTTTGGTGAAGTGTCTTAACGTGCAAAGGATGATGCCGGCCTGGATGCCTGTCTGTTGTATGCCTTCTCCTACCGCACTGTCGACGGCGGCGACGACCTGGGCTGGCGTAAGGCCTTTTTGTAAGTGTTTGAGCGGGGCGAAGCGGATCTCGGCGTAGATCACGTGGTCTTCTTTTAGTTGATCGAAGAGGTTCAATGTGACCAGGCGGAGGGCTTGCTGCGTTTGCATGAGCGCGACGGCTTTGTCTGCCCTTTCGATATAATCTGCGAGGTTGGTGCAGACTCTTGGGGCGACGAACTGCTGGTTGTAGGCTTCCGGCGTGATCGTGGGATCGAGCTGGTGGACTACGTTGTAGCCGAGGGAGCAGTCCAGGTGGAGGTGGAGCTCGACTTTGGGCCAGGAGGCGATGGTTGCTTGTTGCGCGGGGGCGGGCTGTGCGGGGGCGGGCTCCTGCGGCTGGCCTGTGAGGATGGCTCTCTCCTGCGGCTGGCCTGTGAGGAGAGCGGCCTCCTGCGGCTGGCCTGTGAGGAGAGCCCAGCTGAGGAGGAGGGTCGTGGTGATTTTTTTGTTGTCCATGGTCAAAGGTATTGGGCCGGCGGTTTTTATTTGGGACATTTGTCCTGCGTTCTGGCGCCTGGCTTGCCCCGGTCCCTTGTGAGCCCAGCCGGGACGGATTTACTTTATGATCCGAAAGAGTCCCATCCTATTACACATAATCGACGAGCTGGTGGCCGATGGTCAACTGGGCCAAAGCGTGCTGCAGCGTCATTTCCCCAAGGGACATTCGCTGTTCGAGCAGGGGGCTTCCACTAGTAATGTTTATTTTATCCGGAGTGGGATCGTCAAATGTACGTTTACCGAAGACCAGGAGAAGGAATATATCCTGGAGTTTCTTGGGGAAGGCGAGGTGCTGGGGGAGATCGAGGCGATCTGCAAGACCCCGGCGATGTCGACGGTGCGGACGATCAGCGAGCTTTCTACTTATATGATGGACAAGATGAGTTTCCTCGACTTGTTACGGCGGCATGCGGGTTTCAATTCGGCGATTATGGAGCTGATGGCGATGCGGCTTTTCAATACGGCGACGCGTAGTGCGCGGCAGCAATTGAATACGCTGGAGCATAATCTGGCGAATTTGCTGGAGGTGTTGGAGAATGAGCGGCTGCCTTGTACGAAGCAGGAGTTGGCGGATTATCTGGGGATTACCTTGCGGAGTTTGAATCGGTTGTTGGGAGGGAAGGTGGTTTAGAGGCCGTCGGAGGGGCCGCGGCGGGGCGCGTTATTTTGAGGCCCGCTCGGGTGTTATTCGGTGCGTAGACTTTTTATCGGGTTGGCGATGGCTGCTTTTACGGCTTCGAGGCTCACGGTGATCAGCGTGATGAGCAGGGCCCCGGCGCCGGAGGCGCCGAAGATCCACCAGGAAAGGGGAGCGCGGTAGTCGTAGTTAAGCAGCCACCGGCTCATGAAATAATAAGCCAGCGGGGTAGCGATAAGCAGCGAAATGAAGACGAGTATCATGAACTCCTTTGACAGCATCTTCCAGATGTTGAGGACGGTGGCGCCGAGAACCTTTCGGACACCAATCTCGCGGGTGCGTCGTTCGGCTACGAAGGAGACGAGGCCATAGAGTCCGAGACAGGAGATGAAAATGGCGAGCAAGGCAAAGAAGCCGGCCAGCTTGCCGATGCGTTCTTCGCTCAGGAACTTTGTGCCATACTGGTTATCGACGAAAGTATAGGTAAATGGACTGGAGGGACTATATTCTTTGAAGATGCGGTTGCATTGCGCGATGGCCTCTTCGGTGGGGAGATTGCCTGCCAGCTTGAGCTGGAGGACGCCGAGGTCGGTGCCCAGCACGTAAAAGCCCGGGTCTACGGACGTGAAGGGCGACTGGCGGATCATGTCGCGGGCAATGCCGATAATATGGTAGGGATTGCCCTTCCAATAGAAGAGTTGGCCCAGCGGCTGTTTGAGGCCGATGACGGGCAGCAGGGCTTCGTTGATGACTACCGAGCCGGAGTCGCCGCCGAAGCTGCGGGAGAAGTCACGGCCGCGGACGATGGTCCAGCCGACTGTTTTGCCATATTCGGGTGTGACGACATTGGATATTACAAAGCTCCGAGTGTTCTCGGGTTTACCCGGCCAGGAGACATTGGTGGTGCCACCGGGCTGTTTGGTGATGGAGCCGGACGAGGCGGAGACATTAGCCACGGCGCCGCTGCTGAGGAGCATCGTTTCGATGGCATCGAGGTGTTGCGTGAGCTCGGGCGTATTGATGGGTACTTCGATGAGCTTATTCTGGTCATAGCCTATCGACCGGTCTTTGGCGTATTGGATCTGACGCAGGACGACGAGGGTGCCGATGATGAGGCTAACGGAGACGGTGAACTGCAGGACTACCAATATTTTGCGTGGCATCGAGGCCAGGCGGCCGGTTTTGAAGGCCCCTTTGAGTACTTTCACCGGCTGGAACGAAGACAGATAAAGGGCGGGGTAACTGCCGGCAATGAGTCCCGTGAGGACGCTGAAGCCTATGGCGATCGACCAGAAACGAGGATTTTCCCAGGGGACGAGCATTTTTTTGCCGGCGAGCTCATTGAAGAAGGGCAGCGTCAGTAAGGTCAGGGCGATGGCTCCGGCGAAGGCCGCCAGGGCTATCAACACAGACTCCGTGAGGAACTGGGCTATGAGCTGTGTGCGCAGCGAGCCGATGGCTTTGCGGATGCCGACCTCGCGGGCGCGGCGTTCGCTGCGGGCGGTACTCAGATTCATAAAGTTGATGCACGCTAGCAACAGGACGAAGGCGCCGATGATGGCAAAGAGCCACACGAATTGAATGAGGCCGCCGGTATTTACTCCGTCCTTGAATTCGGCGTAGAGATGCCAGCGACTCATGGGGAAGACGAAGAATTCCGGGTGATAGGGAGGCGGATTGTCTTTCAGCATGCGCGTCTCTTTGATCTTGGCGGAGACGGCGGCGAAGGAGGCGCCGGGTTTTAGCTGGGCGTAGATGTTGTAGGAGTTGTTGTCCCAGGCCGGCAGGTCGCCTGCGACATCCGGGTTGATATGGACATAAAGCTGCCAGGGCGAGAGCCAGTGACAGCTTTCGAAATTGCTATTGTCCGGGAAATCTTTGTAGATACCAGTGACTTTTACACTGGCCTTGTCGCCTATACCCAGTTGTTGGCCCAGGGGGTCGCCGCCACCGAAGAGGGCTTTTGCCAGGGACTGCGAGAGCAGGATGGAATTGGGGTTCGTCAGGCCGGCTCTTGTCCCTTTGATCATTTGGAGCGAGAACATGTCCGTGAAGACGGGTTCTACATAGGCCCCTCTGTCCGTGAGCTTTTTGTCACCGAGCGCGAGGACTTCGCTGCGGTCGCCTGAGGACAGGCTGATGGCCTGGAAGTCGGGATATTTGTTTTTTAGTTCCGCGGCCAACGGGATGGGCATCACATCGTAGGAGGCTTTGGGGCTCTTGTCGAATTTTACAAACTGGTAGAGTTTGCCCAGGCGGTCGTAATTATCGAAATTTTTGTTATAGGAGGTTTCGTCGTAGATCCAGAGGCCGATGAGAAGGGCGACGGCCATGCCTGCGGCGAGCCCGCCGATGTTGATGCAAGAAGAGAATTTGTTCTTGAGGAGATTACGGCGGGCTATATTGATGTAGCTGTTTAGCATGGAGATGACCGTTTGGTGATTGTCTGTGCTAATAGGGTGCCAGAGATGTGGCGGGCTGGTGGTCAATTTGTTGCGATTGTCGCTTAGCATTCGGGTGCACGGTTTCGAGACAGTGGCTGTGCGGGAGTGTGCGGTTGTTTTGAGTATCTTTGTGCCTTTGAGTCTTTGACTATGCCGGAGCCGCAACGATATATCGCCCATTTCGATCTGGACGCTTTTTTTGTGAGCGTGGAGTGTTTGAACGACCCTTCGCTCAAGGGGAAGCCTTTGCTCGTAGGCGGGCATAGCGAGCGGGGCGTCGTGGCGGCTTGCAGCTATGAGGCGCGGAAGTATGGCATCCACAGCGCCATGCCGATGAAGACGGCGTTACGATTGTGCCCGCATGCGACAGTGGTGGGGAACGCGCGGGGAGAATATAGCAAGTATTCGCGCTGGGTGACGGAGATCATCGCCGCGAAGGCGCCGCTGTTCGAGAAGGCGTCGATAGACGAATTTTATCTTGACCTGACGGGTATGGACCGGTTCTTCGACCCCTACCAATGGACCATCGACCTGCGGGAAGAGATCACGGCGGCAACCAAACTGCCGATCTCATTCGCGCTTGCGTCCAATAAAATGATCTCGAAGATCGCGACCCAGGAGGCCAAGCCTAACGGCTATATACAAGTTCCGTCGGGGATGGAGCAGGAATTCCTTGCGCCGTTGAAGGTAAACAAGATTCCCGGTGTAGGCGACCATACCTGGCGGGCGATGCAGGAGCTGGGCATCGAGACTATCAGGGACTTGAGCCAACGGTCGCTGGCGGAACTGGAGGGGCGGTTTGGGAAATACGGCGCGGAATTGTATAATAAATCCCGGGGGATACATACTTCCGAGGTAGTACCTTACCACGAGGCCAAGTCGATCTCGACCGAGAACACCTTCGAGGAGAATAAGACCGAGATGGATTTTCTGATGGCGGAGCTGGTCCGGATGACGGAGCGGGTCGCTTATGAACTCCGGCAGGACGACAAGACGGCGGGATGCATCGCGGTGAAGATCCGCTATCCCGATTTCGAAACGACGTCACGGCAGGAGACCATCGCCTATACCTTTTATGATGATGAGTTAATCGCTAAGGCAAAAGAGCTTTTTCATAAACTTTACCGGAAGGGCCAGCCGATCCGGTTGCTCGGGGTGCGGCTGAGCGAGCTGACGTCGGAGGCGATCCAGACGAATTTGTTTGTGGATACGCGGAAGAAGATGGATCTCTACAAGGCCATCGACGATGTGAAGAATAAATTCGGCAAGTATGCCGTTGTCAAGGCAGGCGGCAACCGGTCTAACGCGAAGCCGGATTCGGCGGAAGGGAATTAGAGGAATGGAAGAATTTGTACATTAGCGTATGCGGATCATCACGGCAGATACGGCGGACCATTTTGATTTGATCGAGGGCCTGGCCCGGCGGATCGTGCCGGATTTCTATGCCCCGTTCTTTGAGCGGGCAACAGCGGAATATCTCGTGGAGAGCGGACATACGGCGGCGGCGCTGGCCGCGCAGGCAGGGAAGGGGGATCGGCATTTTTTGATAGAAGGGGAAGGGCGGCCGGTGGGGTATTTTTCGTTGGCGGGGGAGGGGGAGCGCATTTTGCTGAGCCATTTTTATGTGTTGCGGGAATATCGGGGGCGGGGTCTGGGCCAACTGGCCATGGACTTCATCCACCGGGAGGTGACAGCGATGGGCGGCCGCAGGATCGAGCTTTACGTTCTTCGCGAGAATGACGCGGCGGTGGGGCTTTATCGGAAAAACGGGTTTGTGGTGGCCGAAGAGGTACTGACCCGGCTGGGCAACGGAGCAGTGCTGGAAGATTTTCTGATGCGAAAAGAGATTGAGAATTAGGCAGTTGTGGGCGGTGTGCAAAAAATTTAACATTTAAGTCTACCAGATTGGTGGGGAATTGATATCTTTATCCCCCCGAATCGCGTCATCGGCCGATCTTCGGGGATATTGCAAACGAAATTTAAAATCAAGTATATGAGTTTACGTCTCGGGGACAAAGCTCCCAACTTTAAGGCCAAGACATCGATTGGCGAAATCGACTTCTACGAATATCTGGGTGATTCCTGGGGAATCCTGTTCTCTCACCCTGCCGACTATACGCCTGTGTGTACGACCGAACTCGGGCGAACGGCTCAGTTGAAGGATGAATTTGCCAAGCGTAATGTAAAGGTGCTGGCTTTGAGTGTCGACCCCGTGGACAAACACCTGGGCTGGATCGGCGACATCAATGAAACGCAGAAGACCAAGGTCGACTTCCCCATCATCGCCGACGACGATAGGAAGGTGAGCACCTTGTACGAGTTCATTCATCCCAATGCGTCTGCAACGGCAACTGTTCGCAGTCTCGTTGTGATAGGGCCCGATAAGACGGTGAAGCTGATCATTACTTATCCTGCATCTACCGGCCGCAACTTCAATGAGGTATTGCGTGTTGTCGACAGCCTGCAGCTGACTGCCAACCACAGCGTGGCCACTCCCGCCGACTGGAAGGAGGGGGAGGATGTGATCATCGTGCCTTCGATCACCACGGAAGATGCGAAGAAAAAATTTCCGAAAGGGGTTAGGGAGATAAAGCCTTATCTGCGTTATACTCCGCAGCCTAACAAATAAGATAGTTAATTGGATGGTGGGGCTAACCGATTTACCGGTTAGCCCTTTTTTTTGTATATTAGAGATCATGAAAAAACTTCTGCTTATAACTGCGCTTCTGGCGGCGTGTTGCGTTTTCACGCCCGCTTTTTCCCAACGTACGATAGTATACTGCGGCCGGCTGATCGATCCCCGGGCGGGGACGGTGCTGAGCGAGATGTCCATTGTCGTCAGCGGGGGGGAAATCGCCTCGGTGGAAAAGGGCTATATGGCGGCCGCCGCAGGTGACAAGGTCATCGATTTGAAGAACCGGACGGTGATGCCGGGGTTGATCGACTCGCATGTCCATCTCGAAGGCGAATTTGGCCGCCAGGCGCAGCTGAAGGAGTTTACCATGGGTACGGCGGATATCGCCTTTCAGAGTACCGTATACGCGCGGACGACGTTGATGGCGGGTTTCACCACCGTCAGGGATGTGGGCGGCACCGGTGTCAATATCGCCTTGCGAAATGCGATCAACAAAGGGCTGGTCGTTGGACCGCATGTCTATACGGCTGGTAAGATCATTTCGAGCACGGGTGGTCATGGCGATCCGACGCATGGATACCGCGACGGGCTTTATGCCGAGCCCAGCTTTACGGAGACCGTTGCCGATGGCAAGGATGCTTGTATCAAGGCCGTGCGGCAGATGTATAAAGAAGGCGCCGATCTCATCAAGATCACCGCCTCGGGTGGAGTGCTTTCATTGGAGAAGGACGGGTTGGGGGCGCAGTTCTCGGATGAAGAGCTGCGGGCCATTGTAGAGACGGCGCGGGATTATGGCATGGCGGTGGCTGCGCATGCGCACGGGGCCGAGGCTATTAAGCGGGCGATCCGGGCGGGGGTGACGTCGATCGAGCATGGAACCTTTATGGATGATGAAGCCATTGCATTATTTAAAGAGCATGGGACGTGGTATGTGCCTACCATTATCGCCGGAAGGAGCGTGATGGACAGCGCAAAGCAGCCCGGTTTTTTTCCGCCGGTGATCACCGCGAAGGCGTTAAAGGTCGGGCCCATTATTCAGGGGACGTTCGCCCGGGCATATAAGGCGGGGGTGAAGATCGCTTTTGGCACGGATGCGGGCGTGTATGCGCATGGGAAGAACTGGTTGGAGTTCGTTTATATGAACGAGGCCGGGATGCCGCCGCTCGAGGCTATCAAATGTGCGACGGTGAATGCCGCTTCGCTGATAGGCATCTCGGATAAAGCGGGGACCATCGAGCCGGGCAAGTGGGCGGATATTGTGGCGGTGGAGGGTGATCCTACGCGCGATATTCATGCCATGGGGCAGGTGCGGTTTGTGATGAAAGAGGGAGTGGTGTATAAGAATGAATGATCCAAGGGTAGACAGCGGCGAAGCCGCGGGCAAGGTCGCGGGCTTCGCGTAAGTTGGGTTTTATGGGGACGGGGCCATTATAAAGAGTGACAGTGCAAGACTCCCCGTGCTGCGGGGCACTAGGTAGACAGCGAAAACGCTTAGATCGTTGCATGGATGGGCTGGGCGGCTCGATATATGGTTGGGCGGTCGCTGAACGGAGCGTCGCAACGGTGTTTAATCTGGCGATGCTGTTGGCCCAACCATCTTCTACTCCGACCTGAGACTGCGGACTGGGTTCATCAGGGCCGCTTTTATCGATTGAAAACTTACGGTGATCAGGGTTATCAATAAGAGAACTAGTCCGGCGGAGGCGAAGAGCCACCACGACATCGGGGCGTGGTAGGGGTATTTGCTCAGCCATTGATACATACCCCAATACGCCAGCGGAATGGCGATCAACATGGATAGGGCCGTGAGCCTGACGAAATCTTTGCTTAGGAGGCCCCAGAGATTTACCACCCCAGCACCGAGGACCTTGCGGACGCCGATCTCTTTCGTACGTTGCTCGGCGACAAAGGCGGCCAGACCGAAGAGACCGAGACAGGAGATGAGGATCGCCAGCGCAGTAAAGACGGCGGCGAGGTTGCCGATGCGTTCTTCCGCGGCGAATTGATGCGGATGATGATATTGCTGACATATGAGCCGCCGACAAAGATCGCGGGTGCGATGGGTTCGTAGGGCGAGTTGGTGAGCATGTTCGCGACAACACCGATGATATGATATTGTTTGCCGAAGAAGGTAACGGTTTCGCCTACTGGATCTTTGATACCGATTAGTTTCGCGGCGGTGTCGTTGAGGATGGCCGAGCCTGCGAAGGCCACGGGCGAGTCGGAGCGTGTCGAAGCAGCTCCGCGATGCCCTGCGCTGCTGTCCGTGAGATAGGTGCGGGAGAAATCGCGGCCTTGGAGGATCGTCCAGCCGATGGTCCTGCCGAAATCGGGACTGACGTTGACGTTGTTGAAATCGAGATAGGCCTGATCCGGGCGTTTGCCGCGCCAGTCGAGTGCGTTGTTGTGCGTGAAGCCGGTGGGAAGGAGGTTCGAGGCGCCGACGTTTGCTGCGATACCCTGTTCGAGAAGTTCGGTGCGGAGAGCCTCATAGTGCTGGTTGAGTTCGGGGGTGTTCATGCCTACGGTGACGAGTCCTTCGCGGGAGTAGCCTACCGGCCTGTCCTTTGTGTACATGATCTGCCTGTAGACGAGGTAGAAGGCGGGATAGCTGCCTGCCAGGAGGCCGGTGAATACGGCGAAGGCGATGACGCTGCACCAGAAGATGGGGTTCGTGTAGGGCATGTGGATATCCTTGGCCGCGAGTTGATTGAATGCCGGTAGCGCAATGGCGGCAATGAAGATGGCCAGGACCAGCGAGAGCAGCGCAACGAGGATGGATTCGCTGAGGAACTGGGTGATGAGGTTGCCAGTGAGGGAGCCTAACGTTTTTCTTATGCCGACCTCACGTGCGCGTTTTTCGCTACGGGCGGTGCTTAGGTTCATGAAGTTGATGCAAGCCAGCAGCAGGACGAAGCCGCCGATGAGTCCGAAGAGCCATACGAAGCGGATGGCGCCGGTGCCGGTGGGTTGGCCTTTTTCAAAATCGCCGTAGAGATGATCTTTGTCGAAGGGATAGATCAGCGCCTCTTCGCGGTTTGTGTTGATAAACGGAGTGGGGACGAGGTGGACGCGGGCTGTGGCCTGTTCGGCGGTTATGCCTGGCTGTAGCTCGACGTAGAGAAAGCCGTTATGATCGTTCCAGTTCGTATTCTGATTATAATAAGCATTCGCCTGGTTGCTCCAGGGTTTAATGACCTCGAGTCCGAAGAGACTGCTGTTTTTGGGGATATCGGCAAAGACACCGCCGACGCTAAGCGGGAGGGTGTTGTCGAGCTTGATCGTTTGGCCCATGGGGTCGGTGTTGCCGAAGAGGGCCGTGGCGAGCTGCTGTGAGATCAGCGCGGTGCTGGGGTCGGCGATGGCGGCGGCGTTGCCGCGGAGTATGGGGAGGCCGAGGATAGCGGGGAAATCCTTTTGGGTCCAGAGGGTGGTGGTTTGGAAGACCTTGTCGCCGTGGCTGACGAGATTATTGCTGGGAAAGTCCGTTAGTGCGGTGCGGCTAAAGAGGTCTTTGTATTGGTCGTGGAAGGTCTGGCCCATTGGTTCGGCGATGACGGGACCCGTGTCGTAGCCGCCGCCTTTTGAAGATTGGGTGACCATGCCGCGGGCGATGCGTTTGTGGTTGGTGAAGAAATGGTCATAGCTAAATTCGTCGGCTATCCATAGACCGATGAGGAGGGCAATGGCCATGCCGGTGGCGAGGCCGGTAATGTTTATAATGGTGTAGGCGCGGTTCTTGGTAAGATGGCGCCAGGCGACGGTGAAATAATTCTTTAGCATGGGGTTTGCTGTGCTAAGATGATGCCGGGAATATAATTTATTGATAATGTTTGGCTTGTGCAGGAGGTTTGGTCGGGCGGCGTTCGGATTCGATACAGCGGCTGTCCGCTGGTAAATTTTGTGATGATTTAAGGAAATAAGGGTGTAAATTTTCGTTGATGAAGACACAACGCATTAATCTTAAGCCGGTTCGTTGGGCTGTTTTTCTTTTTCTTTTTGCTTTTTTTGGGTGTGGCCGCGGCGGCGGGGCTAGTGGGCATAGGGGTATGGCTCAGCCTGAGGGGCCTGCGGCTGACGCCAGCTCGGGGGCTGTGGGTTCTGCACCGGGGGATGCGACTGCTGGGGCAGGGTCCGGGGCTGCTACGGCAGGGGCCGGGTCTGCAACGGGGCCGGTGACTTATGCGGTGTATATGGATAATTCGGCGAGTATGGATGGGTATTTGGCCGGTGCGGGGACCGATTTTAAGAATGACGTGCATACTTTATTGAAGGACTTGCAGACGCAGGGCATTGCCGATACGATCGATCTGGGTTATGTCAACGAGCGGATCTGTCCGTACCGCAACCATGCGACGGCGGCGGAGGTCAATGCGTTTATCCGGACGTTGAATCATGACAGTCTTGTCCGGAATGGATGCGGGCGGAAGGATTCCTATATGGATGAGATGTTGCAGCAGGTGATAGGCTCCAACCCCGATGCGGTCCATGTGCTGATCTCCGATTATATCTTTTCGATAGGGCGGGGCAATTCTTCGGAGCTGTTGAAGCAGCAGGGGGACAATGTGGAAACGGTGCTATCGGGCGAGCTGCACAAACGGGATTTTAGTACGATGATCCTTAAATTTAGTTCGGGTTTTGATGGACTTTATTACGTGGAGTCGCGCGGGGGAGGCAATGGGTCTGCTGTGTCTGTTCGCGGAATCCGACGACCATACTATATGATGTTCTTTGGGCCGGGGGCGCGGTTGCGGAAGCTCGAAGAATTTTATAAGCGTTCGAATTTTCGGACGTTTAGCGGGTTTGAGGATGTGTGTTATTTTGGGAGCGGCAGATCGACGCCCGTGGCAAAGCTGATCCGGACGAACCGGGTGGGCGATTTTGAGATTGCGCAGCCGGCGACGCAGCTGGTGATCGAGAAAGCCAGGGCGGATAGCGGACTCTTTCAGTTTGCGGTGGCGGTGAACCTGGATGAACTGAAACGGAACGAGGCCTATCTCACGAATCCGGCCAATTATGAATTGCCGGCCAACTATAAGATCGTATCTATTATGCGGAATAATGACCCCACGGATCAGGCTATGCGCGGTTTTTCGCATGTTTTTTTGATCCGGACGACGGATCTGAAGGCTGTTCAGGACGTTTATGTGCGATTGAAATCGCGAATCCCGGAGTGGGTCTATACCGGGTCGACGGCCGATGATGCGAACCCCACCGACCTGATGCAACAAAAGCAAACCTTTGGGTTCTCTTATCTGGTAGAGGGGATCTCGCGGGCGTATGGCGATAAGGATAAGAATACGGATGTATTTGGGTTGAATATACAGGTGGCGGAGGGCGGGAATGTGGCGGGGGCTAGTGATTCTGGCGGCGGCTCGGGACGGGGCGGGTTCCCGTGGGTACTGGTGGTGGTCGTGGGTGCGGTGATAGGGCTGGTAGTATGGATTAAAAATAAACGATAATATATGGGCTCCTTTAGCGATTTTTTGATCACGTTATTCGAAAGCCTGGGTTTGTATTCCAGTCAGAATGGATTAGGCGAGCATCTCAGAGGGTTGGACCCGCATACATGTAATGATTATACGGGGCAGAGCATTTATAACCTGGTGTTTATTTATCTTTTTGTGATCAACAGTTTGATCGTGATCAACTATTATTATGGGTTGTTCAATCGGGTGCCGTTCAATGTGTGGTGGAAGTGGTTGTTGAATATTCTCATAGGCGCAGGGATCGTTTTTGTGATCGCCTTTATGTATCCAAACAATGATCTGTCGACGGGCAGTTATTGTAAACAGCTTCAGATGCATAGTAGTGACTGTGTGGGTTTTGGGCTGACCGCCTTTATTTTCTCGCTTGTGTGGAGTGTTATTCTTTCTTTATTGATTAAATGGAAGAGTTCAGTTAACAGAAAAGTACCTTTTTAATTATTATGGCTAAATTATTTGTATTTGCGATCGGCGGCACGGGGTCGAGGGTGATCAAAGCGCTCACCATGCTGCTGGCTTCGGGGGTGGAGCTGCGGAATATCGACCGCGTCGTACCGATCATCATCGATCCGGACACCTCGAATGGCGATCTCACCCGTACGGTGGACATCCTCAAAACCTATAAAGAGATCCGCGAGAAGACCTTTTCGGAGGAGGCGGGTTTCTTTAAGACGCGCATCTCATCGCTCGACGAGCTGGGGGATGGCGGGTTTGTAAGCGATAATTTCAAGTTCGACATCGATGGGGTGAAGGAGCAGTTGTTCAAGGAATTCATCGGGTATAGTGAGCTGGAACGGAATACGCGGGCCTTTATCTCGCTGCTGTTCTCCAAGCCGAATCTCGATGCCGATATGGATATCGGGTTTATGGGCAACCCGAATATAGGCAGCGTGGTGCTGAATAAGTTTAAATATTCGGATTCGTTTGTCAAGTTCGCGGGGAATTTCGAGCAGGACGACCGGGTATTCATCATCTCCTCCATCTTTGGTGGTACGGGGGCGGCGGGTTTTCCGCTGATCCTGAAGAATATCCGGGATGCCAAGCATCCGACGCCGCATCATAGCTTTTTGCGGGATGCGCGGATCGGGGCGGTGACGTTGCTGCCGTATTTTGCGATCCGGCAGAATGATGAAACGACGATCGACAGCAACCGGTTCGTGTCGAAGACGAAGGCGGCGTTGTCGTATTATGCGCGGAATGTGAGTGGCAATGGGGCGATCAGCGCTTTGTATTATATCGGCGACCAGGTGACGAATGAGCAGGAGGGGGCGGATGGCAGCAACAAACAGCGGAACCGGGCGCATTTTATCGAGCTGGCGGCGGCTTTGTCGATCGTCGATTTTGCCGATCTGCGCGACGAGGAGCTGCATGTCTCCGGCGGCGTTGCGACCGATCCGAAATTCTATGAGTTTGGGATACAGCAGGAGTCGGCTTCGATCCATTTCGGGGATCTGGGCAAGGAGACCTATGACATCATTGCGCGGCCATTGACGCGGTATACGTTGTTCCAGAGTCTCATGGAGAATCACTATGATGAGCTTTGCGGGAATAAGAATGAGGCGTGGTTATACCATGGCAGCAACAAGCTTTGCGCGGAGGCATTGGATGCGCGGTTGCGGAGGAGTCTTTCGAACTTCAATAAACATTTTCGGGAATGGCTCAAGGAGATGGCGGAGTCGAATGTGGCATTCAAACCTTTGGACGCGACGCTCGAGGGCCGCGATATTTATAATGCCGTGACGGGGCGGCCGGCGAAGAAGGATTTCTTTAAACGGCTGGCGGATGGAGCGCATTTGCATCACTATCGGAGTGTGTTGTCGAAGATGGCGGAGAAATATGATCATTTGCAAAGCGGCAAGAAATTAAATGCGTTGTTTAGTCATGCGACGGCGGACATCGCGGAAAAGGAGATCAAATTATGAGCAAGATATTTCGGTTACATCAGAAGGGGGGCAGCGAGAACATCGAGGGATGGCAGGCTATCAGCGGTCATCTGACGAAGGACCATATCAATTCCATTGCCGATCCCAGCGGGTCGACGGCGCATACGCAGATCACGTCGATCCCTTCGCCTTTTGCGCGGATGGACCTGGTGCGAACGGCCTTTGAGTTTGTCAATAGCAGCAAGAACCTGGATGCCGCTACCATCTATCACCGGCTTGTGTCGGATTGTCTGGATGTGGCGGAGATCTTTTTTAATATCGAGGCCTTGCAGGACAAGATCGAGGTGTTGCAGTGGAGTACGGGGATACGGGTCGTCGCGGGGGAGCTGGATATCGATCCCGTGAGCGATCTCGGCAAGTTGATGAACGGTGCGGGCAGTGGGGCGGCTGGGGGTTCGGCTGGCGGTTTCGCCGGGGGCTCGGCTAATGCGAAACACCGGTTGTTGGGAGAGACGCTGAAGATGTATCTCTTTCAGGACCGGAGCGCGTTCAATTTTGCGGATTTCAAACATTGTTATCTGCTGAATTATAAGCAGGGCCCGGAGATCATCAATATCATCGGCGGGACGTCGCCGGCGACCTTGTTCTTCTCTTCGGCCAATGATCTTTCGTATGTGGATATCCGATTTGGGAATGACAAGGTGTTCGACGATCATTTTGTGCCTTTGTATAAGCGGGGGCGGGAGTTTGTCAAGTATCTTTTTGCGTTTCGGCGGAGCTTTCCCGAGTTTTCTGTGAAGTTCCCTGATCTGAATACGTATTTGGATGAGACTTATGCTTTGCTCGACCGGGAGCTGAAGGAGGCGATCCGGGTGATGGATGGGGATGCTAATTCGTACCGGCATTCGTATGATCTGTTGCCGGTGGTAGCCGAGGGGAATAATGCGGAGATCCTGGGTGTGCCGTTGCGGGTGAAGAATTATGGTGTCGATCCTACGACGGATGAGCATGATTTTGTGATCCAGCTCGATCCGGGGAAGACGGTGGAGGGGTTCGTTCCTTTGGTTTTGCCGAAGGAGGCTTTTAATGAGCCGTTGCGGTATGCGGGGGGTGTTTGGCAGAGCAGCTATAGTGAGAGCGTACCCTATTTGGATGACCGGGCTTTGGCGGATCGGACCTTGCCGAACCAGGCGCATATCAAGTATCCTTATCTAACGGTGAGTGATCTGTTGCAGCCGTATTTGATCCGGTTGCCTTTTGCTATGGATGACCGGCGGTTTTTTGATGGAAATTATGAGGTGCGGCAGGGTGAGAAGGATCATAGTTATGTGTTGCCGTTGAAGAAGACCTATTTTGACTATTTTTCGGCTGCGGGGCTCCGTGGGCGGCTGCCGGATGGGCGGAAGCGGATCGAGATGATCCAGATGGCGGGAGGGGTGAAGGTGATCTTGCGGGTGCCGATCAAGGGCGGGAGGTATATACAGCTTTCAAGGTTGTATAATATCAATCAGTTGCAGGATAGCATTCAGCCTGCGAATGAGCGAGACAATGTGGGGATCATTGTCGATAATCAATTTACGTTGGCGGTTTATCCGTGGATGCGGGTGGATACGCCGGACTTCAATCCGCATTACCGGGTGTTGCTGGTGGATCGTGATGTGGCGGTGGCTACGAAGCCCAACAATTATACCGTGAGCTTTTACAGGGAGTCACGACCTTTTGAGCCGTTGCGGCCGCTGGCGGTGAAGCCGCGGAGCAGTAAGCATCAGAATACGGGGGTGACGACGATCTATTATGTGCTGGAGCAGAATTTCGACCTGGTGGAGGTGGTGAACAATACCGCTAGTGGGATGTTGGTGCCGCTTTTTGAGCCGTTGCCGATGCCGTCGCGGGCGTTTCGGTTTGCGATCGATTTTGGGACGTCGAATACGCATATCGAGTATAAGGATTCGCGGGAGGATATTACGCGGCCATTCGAGATCGGGGAGAAGGATGTGCAGGTGGGGACGTTGCATCAGCCGGGGGAGGCGACGGAGTCGCATCTCTTGAATCCGAAATTGGGTTTTGGGGCGATTGCTTTGCTGGGGATCATCCGGGAGGAGTTTATGCCGTTGCAGATCAACAGGTCGATCCAGTATAAATTCCCGCAGCGGACGGTGATCAATGACAATGGGTCGTTTAACCCGGATGATAGCAATTTCGCGTTGGCGGATTTCAATATCCCCTTTTGGTATTTGAAGGAGGACCGGGGGTTGAGTAGCGAGGTGACGCCGAATTTGAAGTGGAGCGATTTTCGGAATGATAAGCGGCTGGAGCGGCGGACGAAGGCGTTTTTGAAACAGCTGTTGCTGATGATCCGGAACAAGGTGT
>Ga0134128_10002619_pt1 | contig 22187 bp, 11 predicted proteins | sample KB31754_FD_96462 | JGI IMG/M metagenome (GOLD analysis project Ga0134128, IMG submission 96462) | Terrestrial soil microbial communities with excess Nitrogen fertilizer from Kellogg Biological Station, Michigan, USA - KB3-175-4 | ecosystem: Environmental > Terrestrial > Soil > Unclassified ... | reverse complement strand
CGACCGCGAGGTTCGTCCCGTCGGCAATTAGGTTGTCGTTCCAGATGCCGCGTTCCTGTTCCGATTCGATTCGGCGTTTCCACGCCTCGGCATCGGCCAGGCGCGCGAATGTTTCAGTCAGCACGCGGTGATTTTTGCGACGAACGCGGGCGCGCCAGCATCCAGACGGCAGTTGATCGATGCCCGGATGGCTCGTAATTTTCCGGTTCATGTCTCGTGGGCACTTGGTGGTCACGTCGCTGCCATTTTCCAAGAAAAACAGCTCCACGTCTAGCCATCGCGGTCCATGTATTTTGCATTCGTAATGCGTGGGTCGGGGGTTCGATTCCCTCTTCCGGCATATCAATCAATGACTTACGAATGACCAATTTCTCGAAAATTGGCCTTTTTCGTATCTGACTGTCCCTATAGTGTCCCTGCGTTTCTGTGCGCTTCTCTGTGTTTCTTGACGTTACAACCACGCTGTCCCCCCGGTGTCCCGGTCGCAAATTAGCTCACGCGGGTAGCGCAGGCAGGCGCTCCACGTGTGCAGTTCGTCATTTCAATGCGGGAGCGAGTGAAGCACTCTCCCAATCGAACGCGCTCCGCCCTCGCTTATGATTCGATGATGGGGATCACCGATTACCACGCCAAATACATTGCTCACGAGCTGACCCGCCGATTCCCGCCCGACAGTGGCGAGAAGCTCGCAGGTGCGGTCGCCAGCGCGCAGGTGGACCTTAACCCGCATCAGGTGGATGCGGCCCTCTTCGCCTTCCAGTCGCCCCTTTCCAAGGGTGCGTTGCTGGCCGATGAAGTCGGCTTGGGCAAGACCATCGAAGCTGGCTTGGTACTTTCGCAGAAGTGGGCGGAGCTCAAGCGCCGAATTCTGGTCATCACGCCATCCAACCTGCGCAAGCAGTGGCTGCAGGAACTCACCGAAAAGTTCTTCCTACCCTGCCGCATCCTGGAATCGAAGTCCTACAACGCGGCCATCAAGCAGGGCCGGTTCAGGCCATTCGAAGGCCCCGATATCGTGCTTTGCTCATACCAGTTCGCGCGCAGCAAGGCGGGCGACGTGCAGGCCATTCCCTGGGACCTGGTGGTCATCGACGAAGCGCATCGCCTGCGCAACGTGTACAAGCCATCCAATGTCATCGCCAATACCTTGAAGCTGGCCTTGACCGGCTCGAACAAGCTGTTGCTCACCGCAACTCCTTTGCAAAATTCGCTGCTGGAATTGTTCGGGCTGGTCAGCTTCATCGACGAGCACGCGTTCGGTGATCTGCAGAGCTTCCGCGAGCAATTCGCGCATCTCGAAGAAGGGCAATCGTTCGCCACCCTGAAGGCGCGCCTGAAACCGATCTGCCATCGCACCCTGCGCCGGCAGGTGACCGCCTACGTTCCGTTTACCCGCCGCTTGCCACTGGTGGAAGAGTTCACACCGGAACAGGGCGAGGACCAGCTTTACGAACAGGTGTCCGAATACCTGCAGCGCCCCAACCTGCAGACCTTGCCATCAGGCCAGCGCGCACTCATCACCTTGGTGCTGCGCAAGCTGCTGGCGTCCTCCACCTTTGCCATTGCTGGCGCACTCACCTCGATGTCCGAGCGTCTCAAGGCCCGTTTGCGTCATGACGAGCAGGCGGCGCCGCTCGAAGACGACCTGAACCATGACTACGAGTCCCTGGACGAAACCGCCGACGAATGGTCGGACGACGCGCAACCCGAGTCCCTCACCGAGGCCGATCGGCAAGCCATCCAGCAGGAAATCGCCGATCTGGATCGGTTCATCGAGCTCGCCACGTCCATCGACCACAACGCCAAGGGCAAGGCCTTGCTCAAGGCGCTGCAGGTAGCGTTCCACAAGCTGCGTGAGCTGGGTGCGGAAGAAAAGGCGATCATCTTCACCGAGTCGCGACGCACGCAAAACTATCTGCTGCGCGTGTTGGCCAATAGTCCGTGGGCCGAAGACATCGTGCTGTTCAACGGCTCCAACACTGACGAACGGTCGCGACACATCTACAACGAGTGGCTGGAACGCCATCGCGGTACGGATCGCGTCACGGGCTCGCGCACCGCTGACATGCGCTCGGCGCTGGTGGATCAGTTCCGCGAGCGCGGCCGCATCATGATCGCCACCGAAGCGGGCGCCGAGGGTATCAACCTTCAATTCTGCTCGCTGGTGGTTAACTACGACCTGCCCTGGAATCCGCAGCGCATCGAGCAGCGCATCGGCCGTTGCCACCGTTACGGCCAGAAGCACGACGTGGTGGTGGTGAATTTCCTCAACCGCAAGAACGCCGCCGACCAGCGCGTGTACGAGCTGCTGGATCGCAAATTCCACCTGTTCGAAGGCGTGTTCGGCGCCAGCGATGAAGTGCTGGGTGCGATCGAGTCCGGCGTTGACTTCGAAAAACGCATCGCTGCCATCTATCAAACCTGCCGTAAACCCGACGAAATCAGGAGCGCCTTCGACCAGTTGCAACTGGAGCTGAGCCTGGAGATCGACCAGTCGATGGCGCGTACCCGTCAGCAGTTGCTGGAAAACTTCGATGACGAGGTTCGCGAGAAGCTCCGTATCCGCGACGAAGACTCCAGGGAATCCCTGACCCGCTTCGAGCGATGGCTGATGCAGCTCACCAGGCACGCGCTGGCTGACTGTGCCGAGTTCAACGGCGATGGCCAGTTCGAGTTGAAGGCACGCCCCGATTGGGCCAACGCGGCTGACATTCCGCTGGGCCGCTATGAGCTGCCTCGTCGTACAGGTGACGCCCACCTCTACCGGCTGAATCATCCGCTTGCCGAGGCCTTGCTTGCCCACATCGAGGCACGCGAGTTGCCGACGGCGGAAATTCGCTTCAGCCTCGGGTCGCACGAAGGTCGTGTCAGCGCGCTGGAACCTCACGTCGGCTCGCAAGGCATCTTGGGCGCATGGCGTTTCAGTCTGGAATCATCGGACGCCGCCGAAGATCACCTGATTGTCGTTGCGATGACTGATGCGGGCGAAGCGCTGGACGAAGACGCTGCACGCAGGCTGCTCGCGTTGCCGGGCAAAATCGTCGGTCAAGGTGTCTCGCTGGATGAGACGGGCCTGAGCGAAATTGCGGCAACGCGGCAGGCCGCCATCCAGCGTGGCGCTTCGGAACGCAATTCCCGGTTCTTCGAAGCCGAGGCCGAGAAGCTGGAGGGCTGGGCGGACGACCTGAAAGTGGGTCTGGAGCGCGAAATCAAGGAACTCGACCGGCAGATCAAGGAAACGCGCCGTACGGCGACCCGTGCAGTGACATTGGAAGAGAAGCTCGCCGCTCAGCGGCAGATCAAGGCGCTGGAGGCGCAGCGCAACCAGAAGCGGCGGTCGTTGTTCGAAGCGCAAGACCGGATCGACGCGCAACGCGACGCGATGATCGTTAACATCGAAGGCCGGCTGCAGCAGTCAGTCAGCTCCGTGCAGTTGTTCCTGTTGCGGTGGCAGCTCGACTGACGCTTGGAGGGCAACAGGGGGTAAGCGCAATGACCGATCCGACGATCACATGTCCTAATTGCGGCACGGATATCAAGCTCACCGAAAGCTTGGCGGCACCGCTGATTGCCGCCACGAAAAAAGAGTACGAGGCAAAGCTCTCGGAGAGAAACGCCGAAATTGTAAAGCGCGAGAAAGCAATCGGTGCACAAACCAAGGCGCTCGAAGAAGCGCAAGCCAAACTCGATCAGCAGGTTGCCGACCAGGTGGCGGCGCAACTCAAGACGGATCGTGCCCGCATTGCCGCCGAGGAGGCGAAAAAGGCCAGGCTCGCTGCCGCAACCGATCTTGAACAAAAGGACAAGGAACTCACCGATCTTCAGGACGTCCTGAAACAGCGCGACAAAAAGCTTGCCGAAGCGCAAAAGGCCCAAGCCGACCTCATCAAGAAGCAACGCGAACTGGATGATGCCATGCGGGAAGTGGACCTGACCATCGAAAAGCGTGTTCAGGAGAACTTGGTGGCGGTACGCAACAAGGCCGTACAGGACGCCGAAGAGTCCCTCAAGCTCAAGGTGGCGGAGAAGGAGCAGACCATCGCTTCCATGAGCAAGCAGATCGAGGAACTGAAACGCAAAGCGGAGCAAGGCTCGCAGCAGTTGCAGGGCGAAGTCCAGGAGCTCGAACTGGAGACCCTGTTACGAGCCAAATTTCCTTTCGACACGATCGACCCGGTTCCCAAGGGCGAATTCGGCGGCGATGTTCTGCAACGCGTCACCAGCCCGAGCGGCCAACCCTGTGGCGTGATCCTGTGGGAGTCCAAACGCACCAAGAACTGGAGTGACGGCTGGCTTGCCAAGTTGCGCGACGATCAGCGCGCTGCGAAGGCGGACTTGTCGGTCATCGTCAGCCAGGCATTGCCCAAGGACGTCGAGACCTTCGACGTCCGGGACAGCGTCTGGGTTGCACATCCCCGTTGCATCGTTCCGATTGCGACGGTGCTTCGTGACCTGCTGGTGCAGGTCAGCATGGCGCGGCAGATCTCGGCCGGCCAGCAAACCAAGACCGAACTGATCTACCAGTACTTGACGGGGCCGCGCTTCCGGCAGCGCGTCGAGGCAATCGTGGAAGCGTTCTCGTCCATGCAAGACGATCTGAACAAGGAAAAGAAGGCCATCCAGAAACAGTGGGCCAAGCGCGAAGCGCAGATCGACAACGTGATGAAGGCGACCGTTGGGATGTATGGCGACTTGCAGGGGATCGCCGGCAAGTCGTTGCAGGAAATTGAAGGTTTGGGCTTGAAGGCCATTGGCTTTGACGATGACGAATCAACCGAATGACCGCGCAAAGCCACAATCATCCATTTTTCGCGAGCGCTGTGACACAGGGGAGATGTGATGCTTGAACGAATCGAGAGCATCCAAGGGATCGGACTGCTGTACCAAGCCAATGGCAAGCCCCACAAGCTCGAGAAGGCCACACTTGTTTATGCTGACAATGGTCGCGGGAAGTCAACACTCGCGACAGTTTTGCGCTCGGCATCCACCAACGACCCACTACTGATCGAGGCGAGTAAGACTGTCGATGGCATCAGCGCGCCCGCAGTCGTGCTTCAGTTCGGTAGCGGGCACAAGGTGATGTTCCAAAACGAGGCATGGTCCGAAGCCCGTTCAGAGCTTTTGGTGTTTGATGCTGACTTCATCGGACGCAACGTCCACTCAGGCGGTGAGGTAAGTACTGACCACCGTAAGCATCTGCTCGAATTTGCGTTGGGTGAATCGGCCGTCACCGCACGTCAAAAAGTCGAACAGGCAACTGCAGCATCGCGAAAAGCCGCGCAGGCCGTGCAAAACACTGAGCAGGCGCTACAGGGTTTCCGCGGCGAGATGGCCCTGACCAAGTTCGAGCATTTACCGCAAGTGCCCGACGCCGATAAGCAAATCGCTGATTTCCAAAAACGCATCGCAGCGGCAAAAAGTATTGCGGCGATTCAGGCAAAGCCTATCCCCCAAGCCATCCCCGAGCCGAAGTTCCACATCGACGAAGTTTTTGCCGATCTCGCTTTGTCAGTTGCAAACATTCATGAAGAAGCTGAAGCGCGGGTCAAACAGCACATCGCGAAACTGGGCGGAAGGGGAGCGGAGGCGTGGTTGAGCCAAGGGCGCCAGTTTGTGAGCGGATCCGCATGCCCCTATTGCGACCAGGACGTGAGCAACAACGGTCTCGTGCGATCGTACCAAGCTCATTTCGATGCCGCTTACGCGAATCTGAAGAGCAAGGTTGCGGTACTCCAAAGGAGCGTTGCGGCAAGCTACTCACCAAGCCTGGTCGATGGCATCTTCCAAGCAGCCGGGGTCGCGAGCGCTCGTTGTTCTGCGTGGTCAGAGTATGTGCTGCTGCCCACGATCGTGTTCCAGCGGGAGGAGGCGGACGCTGCGCTTGCGTCCTTCCGCGACTTCGTGAGCGGCCTGATCAACCGCAAGCAGCTCACTCCTGTGGAATCAGTCGGTAGCCCTGAGGACAAAACCAAGGCGGCGGAACTCTGGGAGCGGGTTGTGGCACCGATCCGTGCGTTGAACGCCTCAATCCAGACAGCGAATGACGCTATCAGCAAATACAAGACTCAGCTGAACAGTGAGAGCACGGAACAGCTGCAGGCACGATCGAAACAGGTTCAACTTGGAAAGGCCCGATACGAACAGAAAGTCGTTGATCTATTCAATCAGCTGTCCGTGGCACGAGCGAACGTAACAGCTGCGGATGCCGCAAAAAAGACTGCACGAGAGGAACTCGATCAGCTCATGGAAGCAACTCTGAGCAAATACCAAGGGTCGATCAATTCACTCCTGAAGAAGTTCGGGGCAACGTTCAGCATAGAGGGGATGGGCGCGAATTTTCGAGGCAGCGCGCCAAGAGCCGAGTACGGCCTATGTATGCGCGGCAAGTCCATCCCGGTCGAATCTGGCATGCCGCCGTTTGCCAAGGCCCTCAGCGAAGGTGATAAACGGACGCTTGCGTTTGCCTTCTTTATCGCTTGCGCAGTCGGTGACCCGAAGCTGAAAGATCGGGTTGTCGTGATTGATGACCCCATGTGCAGCCTGGATAGAAACCGGAGGCACCACACTATTGCAGTGCTTAGAAAGGTTGGTTCCATGGCTGCGCAGCTCATCGTGCTTGCGCATGATGCGTATTTCTTGCGCGATCTACGTGATGCCATGCGAAAGGACGACAAAACAAGACCTGTCGGCTTACTTCAGCTTGTCGCAATAGCCAACGGCTACACTGGATTTGCGCCAATCGACATAGACGTGGAGTGTGAATCACCCTACGCCAAACACCACAGAATGCTGTACAAGTTTGCAAGTGGACAAGGTGGTGATCTTGGAGCCGTGGCCAAAGCGGTAAGGCCGTTGCTGGAGGGCTATCTTCATCGTCGCTTCCCGGGGCTTCTTCCAACAGATCTTTTGTTTGGCCAGATCATCACCCTAATTCGCGATGCGACGGCATCAAGTCCGCTATGCCATGCGAAGAACCTAGTCGATGAGTTGACTGAGATAAATGACTACGCCGGTCAGTTCCACCACGACACCAACCCCGACGCCGATACGATGACTATCAGTGCGACTGAATTGAAGAGCTACGTTGATCGTGCCCTGGGTGTCGTGCACAAGGGCGCGCCGCCCTGATCGGTTGGCATGGATTTATGTGCGCAAATGATCGAACTGGAACGATTAGCGAATGACGAAGAAGCAAAAACTGGAGCTGACGTGGATTGGGAAGGATAACCGGCCGAAGCTGGAGCCGCGGATTCTGCTGGAGGATCCGTCGAAGTCGTATCACGCGGCGCAGCGGGTGTCGGACAAGGATATCTTCGACAATCGGTTGATCTTCGGGGACAACCTGCTGGCGCTGAAGGCGCTGGAGGCGGAGTTCACGGGCAAGGTGAAGTGTGTCTTCATCGATCCGCCGTACAACACGGGCAGCGCGTTCACCCATTACGACGACGGCATCGAGCATTCGTTGTGGCTGTCGCTGATGCGCGACCGGCTGGAGATCATCCAGCAGCTGCTGTCGGAGGATGGCTCGCTATGGATCACGATTGATGACAACGAGGCACATTACCTGAAGGTGTTGTGCGACGAGGTCTTTGGACGAACAAATTTTGTTGCGAGCGTGATTTGGCAGAAGTTATTCACGGTCAAGAACTCCGCCAGATTCCTGTCGGACATGCACGAATATGTGCTCGTGTACGCAAGATCAGCCGATAAATGGACTAGAAATCTGCTGCCTCGTACCGCTGAGCTCGACGGGAGTTACTCGAATCCGGACAACGACCCTCGTGGTTCGTGGACGACGAACGCAATCCAAGCTCGTAACTTCTACAGTCAAGGCACCTATGAAATTGTGTCGCCGGCTGGACAGAAATTCACGCCGCCGCAGGGGACATATTGGCGCGTCTCAAAGCAAACGTTTGATGAACTAAAGCGCGATAATCGCATTTGGTGGGGGCGCGATGGGACGGCAACGCCCCGAATCAAGAAATTCTTGTCGGAGGCGAAACAGGGAGTAGTCCCGGCAACGCTATGGTTTCATGGCGATGTGGGCACGAATGCAGAGGCCAAGGTAGAGGTCCGCTCGTTATTTGCGGACGTCGAAGACGCAGACGTTTTTATGACCCCCAAGCCGGAGAAGTTGATACATAGAATCTTGGAAATTGGGTCGAACCCCGGTGACATTGTCCTCGATTCCTTCGCCGGCTCCGGCACCACCGGCGCGGTTGCCCACAAGATGGGGCGGCGCTGGATCATGGTGGAGCTGGGCGAGCACTGCCACACGCATATCGTCCCGCGCCTGAAGAAAGTGATCGACGGCGATGACGCAGGCGGCATCACCAAGTCCGTGGGCTGGAAAGGCGGCGGCGGCTTCCGCTATTACCGGCTGGCACCGTCGCTGCTGGAAAAGGACAAGTGGGGCAACTGGGTCATCAACCGCGAGTACAACGCGGCGATGCTGGCCGAAGCACTATGCAAGCTGGAAGGCTTCACCTACGCACCGTCGGACTCGGTGTACTGGCAGCACGGCCATTCCACTGAGCGCGATTTCATCTACGTCACCACCGCCAGCCTCACCCACGAGCAGTTGCAGCAATTGAACGACGAGGTCGGTCGCGGTCGCACGTTGCTGGTGCTGTGCACGGCCTTCCGTGCGCGCGCCGACGCCTACGAAAACCTCACCGTCCGCAAGATTCCGCGGCAGGTGCTGTCGCGCTGCGAGTGGGGCCACGACGATTACAGCTTACAGGTGGAAAACCTACCGCAGGCGCCGCGAGAGCCGGGTCAGCAGGGCTTGTTCGAGGACGAGCCTGCATGACAAGAGGCGGGCGCTATCGCGCAGAAGGCCTGGAGGCGGAAGCCGAGCCCGGCTCGCGCGGGCGTGTATTGCGCAATCGCATCGGTGTGCGTTCCGCGCGCGAAATGGCGCGGCACGAAACCGAAGCCTTGCTGGTCGCGACCAATCGCCTGATCGACGAAACCGACCTGGATCATCGCTTCACCGCCCGCGATGTTTGCGCCATGCACAGGACGTGGCTGGGTGGAATCTACAAGTGGGCCGGCGAGTACCGACAGGTCAACCTTGCCAAGGGCAACTTCCCGTTCGCCGCAGCAAATTTGATTCCAAACCTGATGCGCGATTTCGAGCGTGGCCCGTTGCGGGAATTCACTCCTTGCCGGTTCACCGAAACACAGGAACAAGCGCGGGCGTTGGCAGTGGTGCATGCCGAGCTGATCCTGATCCATCCATTTCGTGAGGGCAATGGTCGTTGTTCGCGCCTGCTGGCACTGCTGATGGGGTTGCAGGCAGGCCTGCCGGCGCTGGATTTCGGTGGCATCCGAGGCGTGGAGAAGCGGCGCTATATCGCTGCCGTCCATGCATCGCTCGACCGCGACTACGCGCCGATGATAGAGGTGTTCAGACGTGTGATCGCGCGGACCCTGAGAGCGAGGGTCAGCGCTTCGCGGAGCGGCGCGCCGTGACTGTTTCCGCCGCGCGCTTGGCAAACTTGCCAGTTTTTTCCGACCTGAAAGGTGCGCGGATGCCTTCAATGGCCGATGAGGTTGCGACCGAACGCAACACGCTCGTCCGGCGCACGCCAGGGTCACGCATATAGGTATTGGTGCTGGAGAGCTTTGAACTCATGATCGTATTTTACCATTGGTGGAGTTGCCAGGGGGACTTGCTGGAATGAACCGTCACGTCAATGCGATTGCCGGCCGCTTGAGCCTGCGCGCGCCGCAACGGGAATCGCTGGGGATCCTGGACCGGATCGCGGAAATTGCACCACCTCGTAAGGATTCGGACGTGGCAGCGGCGCTGGAGGTCATTCGCAGCGAGTACCCGTCGGTGACGGATTTCGAGCGCGATTTCCCCTCCCTGTGCTTTGCCTTGGCCACCGGCGTAGGCAAGACGCGATTGATGGGCGCGTTCATCACCTATCTGCACCTGGCGCATGGCATCGACAATTTCTTCGTGCTGGCGCCGAACCTGACGATCTATAACAAGCTCATTACAGACTTCACGCCCAATACGCGCAAATACGTGTTCAAGGGTATCGCGGAGTTCGCAGTCAACGCGCCGGCGCTGATCACGGGCGACAACTACGACCAGCGCGATCCATCAAGCGGCGCGTTGTTCGGCGGCGTGCGGATCAATATCTTCAACATCTCGAAGATCAACAGCGAAGTGCGCGGCGGCAAGGCGCCGCGCATCAAACGGTTGTCGGAGTACATCGGCGAAAGCTACTTCGATTACCTGGCCAATCTGCCCGACTTGGTACTGCTGATGGACGAGTCGCACCGTTATCGCGCGAGCGCCGGCGTGCGCGCCATCAACGAACTGAAGCCGATCCTCGGCCTGGAGCTAACCGCCACGCCGTTTACGGAATCCGGCCGCGGGCCGGTGCCGTTCAAGAACGTAATCTACGACTACCCGCTGGCGCGGGCGATGGAGGACGGCTTCGTCAAGGAGCCGGCGGTGGTCACGCGCAAGGACTTCGACCCGCGCGGCATGTCGGCACCGGAGATCGAGCGGCTGAAGCTGGAGGACGGGATACGCCTGCACGAGAGCGTGAAAGTGGATCTGGAGACCTACGCGCGTGAGACCGACAACCGGATCGTCAAGCCGTTCCTGCTGGTGATCGCGCGAGACACCACCCATGCGGGGGAGTTGCTGGCGCTGGTCCAGTCGGACGCCTTTTTCGAAGGCCGGTACAAGGAAAAGGTCATCCAGGTCGATTCCAGCCAGACCGGCGCCAAGGAAGAGGAGATGATCGAACGGCTGCTGAAAGTGGAGCAGCCGGATGAACTAACCGAGATCGTCATCCACGTCAACATGCTGAAGGAAGGCTGGGACGTGACCAACCTGTACACGATCGTCCCGCTGCGGGCCGCCAATGCGCGCACGCTGATCGAGCAGTCCATCGGGCGCGGCCTGCGCCTGCCATACGGCAAGCGCACCGGGGTGATGGCGGTCGACCGCCTCAATATCGTCGCCCACGACAAGTTTCAGGAGATCGTTGAGGAAGCCAAGCGGCCGGATTCGCCGATCCGGATGCAGGCTATCGTTCTGGATGCCGCACAGTTGCAGGCGAAAACGGAAACCGTCGTATCGCAATCGACGCTTTCAGCCAGATTGGGATTCAAGCCGACAGCCATGACGAGCAGGACGGTATTGGCGGGTAGCGACGTGACACCGGCATTTGCGAAGCCCGAAGAGCAGAAAGTCGCCCAGATGGCCTATGAGGCCATCCGAAGGCTCGAGAGCCGGCCCGATGAGGCACCCACGGTGGCCGCTTTGCGCAAACCCGAAGTGTTGGCGGCTATCACACGTAGGGTCCAAGCCGATTACGCGCCTGCCCAGACCGAGCTTGAGGGCATGGCCGAGAAGCCAGACATCGCCGCCGTTGTGGCAAAGACGGCGGAACTGGTTTCGCAGCAGACCATCGACATCCCTCGCATCCTGGTCGTGCCCAAGGGGGAAGTGACCTGTGGATTCCGGCCGTTCAAACTCGACCTGAATACGCTCAAGTACCCGCCGGTTTCCGATGAATTGTGGCTGCAGCACCTCCGAACGGAAAAGAGCGAGGTCGTGGCGCTGGCCCAGGGAGGCGTTCGCGAGGAGCGGCCGGAGGACTACGTAGTCAGTGGCCTCGTGGACTTCGATGACGTGTCCTACGACGACCAGGCCGAACTCCTGTACGACTTGGCGGGACAAGTGGTGCAGCACTTCCAAGGGTACCTGTCCGTCGAAGACGCCGACAAGGTGTTGCGCTGCTACCAGAAGCCCATTGCGCAATTTGTGCACGCGCAGATGCAAAAGCACTACTTCGAAGATGCATCGGAGTACGAGGTCAAGGTCAGCAAGGGCTTCACCGAGTTGAAGCCGAGCGCTTACACGCAAGCCGTGAACGAGGCGCCCGCCGATTACCGTGTCGCGCCGGACGACAAGAGCAACATGGCACGCTATCTGTTTGGCGGTTTCAAGCGCTGCCTGTATCCGGTCCAGAAATTCGACTCCGACGCCGAACGCAAGTTGGTGGTGATCCTGGAGCGTGAGGCGCTCAAGTGGTTCAAGCCCGCAACAGGGCAGTTCCAGATCTTCTATCGCGACGGCGGCAGTGATCCCCGCGAGTACCAACCCGACTTCGTCGCTGAAACGGATGGCGTGATTTACATGCTGGAACCCAAGCGCCGCTCGGAGATGGAGGATGCCGTCGTGCTGGCCAAGAAAGACGTGGCCGTGAAGTGGTGTGCCAACGCCTCGGATTACGCGCGGCAGGTTGGTGGCAAGCCATGGCGCTATGTCTTGATACCGCACGACGCCATCGCCGAGAACATGACGTTGGCCGGCTTGGCCAAGCAGTTCGGGTGCTGACTTGCCCTCGCGCAGCAATACCCGTTGATAGTGGTATGCCCGTCTGGGCGCGTGGTCGATACCCGCGACCTGATCCCGCTCGACACCCTCATCGCGTCGTCAAGAAATGCACATGTGCGCTCAGCTATAAACGTCCACCTGCGACATTCTGGTGCCGGATTGGCGTACTTGGCTCCCCGTGTTTGGCTGTGGCAAGGGGGTAAGTGCGAGACACGCGAGGCCCCTCAGGCGAAATCGGAATGACAAAAGGCAGGTGGCCGCTCTGCAGGGGCGGCGATTGACGGCAAGCCGCTTGCATCGCACACACAAGGTGTGAGTATTTCTACCAGCCGATAGCTCGGCGCGTCATTGCCCATAGGCCGTCGTGGCGCGCCTTTCGCCGCCGCCACTTCGCGAAACACCAACACCGAACGTTACTGCTCATATTTCTTGAGACGGCCATGGCATGTCCAGGAATGTCAGTCGCCGATTAACGCACGACTGACACTCCACGGGACAGGCGCGAGACAGGCCCACGACTTTGAGCAGACATCGCGGTGCCCGCGAGAAATCCACTTGACCGATGCGCTCGCCCAATCGCCCTCGCGGGCCCGCAATGGGTACGTTGCGCAACGGTCCAAACGTGGGTTGCTGTTCTTGCAGCAGGTTCATGAAAAAAAGGAGAACCTGTATGACGAGAACTTACGATAGGCAAGAGTTGGCACTGGCGATCGCCGGGGCCTTGGGCGGCTCGATTACGTTCCAGGTCCTCGCGGCAGCCATGAGGGACTGCGATCCGAGAATCGCGTCCAGGGTCCTCGCGAACCTCGAGGCGGCGGGCGCGCTTGTCCGGTTCAGGGTAGTCGGCGGCCACGGCTTGAAGGTATGGCTGACGACCCAAGCGCACGAACAAGGGGAAAAGGCCGGCATCAAGACTTTCACTACAAACGGCAGCCTGTGCATGCCACCGCGGGAATGGTGGCACGACCAGCTGGCGGCGCGGTTCACCTTACTTTTCGCCGACAGCCCGGACCACGCATTGCTCGAGCACGAGATCCGCCGCTGGGACCAGGCGGGGCTGTCGCGGTTGCCTGATGGGGTGTTCCGCTATACCTACTCGAGTGACCAGTACGAGATCGTTGGTACAGAAGTTGAAATTTCGAGAAAAACCGGTCTGAACGGCGGTTGGGCCAAGCTGGCCGCCAGCATCATTAACCGGGCGAATGGCACTGGAGAAGTGGTTCCGGTCTGGGGCAGGCGGGTCGAGGCCACCGTGGTGATCGCCCCGCGGAATTACATGAGGGCGATCAGAGCGACGACCCGGCGCATATTGGAACGCCGCTGGAAGCAGGACCATCAGGATCCGATCGACAACTCCGTACTCGCCGAGGTGTGGTGGTGGTGGATTGACGTGGACGAGCCTAACTCCAGCGGGTTGTTGATGAGCGCGATTGACGACCGTACGGAAGAGTCTGGCTTTTTCGGCTATCGCGAGAAGCAGCAGCGGCGCACCAAGGACCCCGTGCGGCAGGGACGCGCAATCCGAGCGCATCAAGAGACGAACGTCGCCGAACTTCGGGCCACGATGAGCGTGGGAGGGCAGAGCGCGTAATTAAGGAAAGACGGCAGGGCCAGCTGAAAGAGGCCCTGCCCCTGCCCCGTCCAGTTCAATCCAAGGTTGCGTTGTTGTGCCCGTGCGGGTGACGGGGTGGCCATAAGTGACCACAGCGGTTATGCACAGAGCGAGATCCGGGCATCACGCCCAAGCCCATTCACCAAACGAGCCGATCATGCGATGTGTTAAATTAAAAAGGTGGGAGTGAAGTCCATCTCTCCATTGGTCAACGGGGCCGCGACCTGACTAACAGGCGCGCCCAACCAAAGGAGAGTATTGCCATGAACGCAACCACACGCAAAGCGCCCACTGAACCCAAAGCAAGCAACCGTCCCAAGCGGGAACGCGCCCGGCGTTTTAACCCACGCAAGTACCCCGCAGACCGCGAATTTATGCGGGAGTTTACGCGGGAGGCGGAGGCCGACACGACCGGAAATCCGGTTTACAAAGCCATAGCCCAGTACGACCGGAAACGCTATAAAGACCTGCTTGACTGAGCCGCGCAAGACAAGAAGAAGCCCCACGCAAGTGGGGCTTCTTGGTCATTACGCCATCGGGTCAATCCAACGGCCTACCTTTCCCAACCGACCCGCCTCGTCGCGGGCGAACTATGCGGCCACTGGTGCTCAAATTGATGGCCGTCTGCAGGAAAACGTCACGGCAGACCGCAAGAGCAAGCAGGGCTCAAAGGATCGCTTTCCGTATCAATGTGAATGAGCGCTACGAACTCGACCATTGGTCGAAGAAGCTCGGGGTGTCGCATGATGAATCGAAGCAGGCGGTTCCGTCTTGCAGCAGGATTGGTGCCGACATCGGGAGGCAATTCATGACTCCGCTCGACAAGCCGATCAAGCGAGCTCTAGCAGTTGGCGGGAAAACCTCTACGGTGACCTTTGATCCTGACGGCGTCAAGCTTGTCGAGAAAGGGCATCGGCGTGGTATCGAACTCCGGTGGAAGAATTTGCTGAGCGGCGACGCGGGTCTCGCGGCCGCCCTGCAGGCTTCGCTTGCAGCCAACAGAAAGCTTCGCGCCCGGAGTGAGTAAAACCCGGCGGAAGGGCTGCCTCGCCGCCCCGCGTGTTGGATGGCAAAGGCGATGTGTAGGGATGCCAATCGGCTCGAGAGATGCATCGGAAGAATCGGAAGAAGTCGAGTAAGCAGGTTGGCAGCCCCCGCCAAGCGATTGATGCCGGATTTCCACGCACCAAGCTTCGCAGACGATTGTCGCCGACAAATTCGCATCGCTAAAGAAGCTGGTTCGGCCGACCCGGACCTTACCGAGTTTCATGGATGAAGCGCTGGATGACCTGCTTCTATTGTGCGACTCGCAGGAGCGCCATTGAGTATATTGGTGCCGCGCATACGGCAGTCGTGACGCTACGACCGCGATTTTCGCTCGTCTGCGTCGCGTCGACCCTGAATTTGCAGCGCTGGCGGAGGAGCCTTTTCGGCTCATCGCGTGCGGCAGCCCTCGCGTTCGCTGAAGCAACCATCTCCGTAACTTGGCCTTCCAGCCACGCGATGTTGGCCGCGCACGTTCTGCACTTCTGAAATCGAAGATTCCTGCGACAACCGCGCGTTTCAGTGCTTCTTCGGCACCGGTCCCTCGATGATCTGCACCAGATGGGCCGGATGGATGTACTTTCGGAATGTGGCCTGCACCTGCTTGGCATCGAGATCGAGATAGTGCTGGGCGGCGACCATCGGCTCGTCGAGGGGCAGTCCGTTGTAGCTCCAATGGAGTAATGAGCCCGCGATGCCCTTGATGCTGGACACACCCAGCGGGATCGAGCGAATTTGTGCCTGCTTGGCATTGAGGAGCTCATCAGGCTTGACCGGAGCGTCGCGCAGGGCCTTGAGGTTTTCCAGCACCAACTGGTCGGCCGGCGCCACCTTGTCCGGGTCGCCGCCATAGGACACGAAAAACATCGAACGCGAGCGGTCGAAGTTGAGCCCCGAGCCGGCACCGTAGGCGTAGCCGTGCTTGACCCGGATGTCCACCATCAACCGTGATGCGAAACCATTGCCGCCCAGCACCTCGTTGGCCAGTTGCAGGGCATAGCGATCCGGGTTGTGGATGTTGAGATCGAGCATCTGTCCCATGATGACCTGATCCTGCGATGCGTAAGGGTTGGGTACCACGGCGTAGCTGGCCGGGTTGATCGTCACGGGCTTGGGAATGACATCCGGCTTGGGGCCGCTGGCTTGCCAGTGACCGAAATATTTCATCACCACGGCCTTTGCCTGCGCGGGTGTCACATCGCCGACGACGACGATCGTCGTCATGTCGGGGCGATATGTTTGGGCGTAGTAGTGCTTGACGTCCGCCAGGGCCAGCTTGTTGACGGTAGCCGGCGTGGCCTCGCGCAGGCTGGGGTCGCCGGCGGGCAGCAGACCCTTGTAGAGGGCGCGCATCATCTTGTAGTGCGGTGACTTGAGTTGGCCGGCCAGCGTGTGCGCCAACGATTTCTGCTGAACCTCGAAGGCCTTTTGCGGCAGTGCCGGATCGAGTTCGTTGGTGGCCAGCAACTGCATGCCGCGATCGAAGTGATTGCTGGGTACAAGCAGGTAGAAGAAACCGCTGCCAGCGGACTCGCTCGCAGCAATCTGATCCAGCGCCTTGTGGAAAGCATTGCGATCCAGCTCGACGGTGCCGTAGTAGAACAGGTTTTGCAGCAACTGCCCGACGCCTTCCTGGCCCTTGGGCGCCTGCAGATCATCGTTGTGGTCGATGTGACCGGCTACCGCTACCGTCTTGCTGATGTGCTCCGGTTGGACGATCAGCGTGATGCCGTTGTCGAGCTTCATCCGCACCGGATCCAGCGTCCAGTGCGGCATCTCAAGTTTGGTCAGCGCCTTGCTGGCCCAGTCGGGCAGTGGCGCCGTCAGCTTCTCATTGCCAGCGAATTTTTCCGTGCCGCCGAAACCCATGCTTTGCGGCGGACGTTTGCCATTGGGGCTGGGGGTCAGTACCACCGTGACGCGCTGGTCGTTCATGAGGTATCTGCGTGCAACACGATCGACGTCGGCCGGTGTCACCTTCTCGATCCGCTCAAGCGCGGCCTCGGGAGAATCCAGTCCCTCCCAGACCAACGCCTGCGACCACGATTGGGCCAAGCCCGAAACGCTGTTCCTGTTGAATTCGAAGTCGGCACGCGCCCTGCGTTTGGCAGCGGCCACCAGTTCAGGAGACACGCCGTCCCTGAGCAGCCGGTCGAGCACGCCCTGAAGGTGCGCCTGCGCTGCCTTGGCATCGCCACCCTTGGGAAAACCGACCCCAATGATGCCCATGCCACCGTGCGCGAACGACTGCGTCCCGGCCTCGGTGCTGAGCACCTTGCCCTGCGCGGCGAGGTCCGACAGATTGCTGCGGGGATTGTTGAGCACGTCCATCAACACCCGCATCGCCGCGTAATCGTCCGAGCGCTGGCCCGGCATGCGGTAGACGAACTCGACCGTGCCGGTGGCATCGGGCGTGGTCTTGGCGATGGTCTTCGATTCGAACGGTTGGAGTGAAACCGGTTTGCGCTCGGGCAGGTTCCTCCGCGCAATCGGGCCGAACAATTCTCGTACCTTGGCCAGCGTCGCATCTGGATCGACATCTCCGGCGATCACCAGCACCGCGTTGTTGGGCACGTACCACTGGTCGTAGAACTTCTGCAGGACCGCGCCGGTGGTGTTGTCGAAGGTCGGCCGCGAGCCCAATGGCGTTTCGTTGTAACCGGTACCGGCGTACAGGGTCTTCTCGGCCTCGGCGAACGCCAGGTAATCGGGGCTGGAGATGTCACGCGAGACCTCCTGCTCGATCGCGCCCTTTTCGAGGTCCCAGTCCTTGGCGGTGAGCTGCGCTCCTCGCATGCGAATCGATTCGATCTTCAGCAGAAGGTCCGCGTACTGCGCCGGCGCAGCGAAGAAGTACTGGGTGGCATCTTCGGTCGTGAAAGCGTTCATGCGCGCTCCCATCTTGCCCGTGATCTCGTAGAGCTGCGCGCCGGTCAGGCTGCTGGAATCGCGAAACATCATGTGCTCCAGCGCGTGCGCGGTGCCCGGGAAGCCGCTGGGCGTCTCGTAGCCGCCGGCAAGGTAGGTGATCTGAGTGGTCACCGTCGGCGCCAAGGCGTCGTGCACGATCACCACGCGCAGGCCGTTCTCCAGCGTGGCACGCAGCACGCTGTCCTGCTGCACCTGCGTCGCGGCAGACTCATCGGCACGTGCCGGCTGAAGGCCGCCCGCCAAAAGGTCAGCGCCGAGCGCAACTGCGAGCACTAGCGGAATGAACTTGCTGTGACGCTTCATTTGGTTCTCCTCACGAAAAGTTTGAATCGGACGCTCGGACTTGTTCCCGAGCGGCACCGCTGAATCGGAAGGCCGAACAGCAGACGCGGGTTGGCTGCCGTCTTGAGCGATCACCCTTGCAACAGGATCCGCAAAGCCTGGTCGCATGCGACAGATTCGCGGACCGGCGATGAAGGCGCTCAGGTCATTTCGCTCCGCGCGCATGAGCACTTCACCCGTACCGTCGCAATCAGCTGACAGAGGCTCTCGATGATCCGAGCAATGCGGCATCACCAGAGGTTTCCGTGCAGGGTGAACATCACGTTGCGCGGCGCGCCATACCAGCTTCCGGAGATGGGTGTGCCGCTGGTGAGGTAGTAGACGCGGTCGAATATGTTGTTGAGATTGACCGCCAGTTGCCAATTCGGACTCAGGTCATAGCCCACGCGCAAGCCCATCACGGCATAGAAGCCTTGGGTGACGTGGTAATTGGTCATCTCGCCAAGACAGCCACCCACGGGATCGGAAGGGCCGTCGCATACCAGGCCGTTCTCGTAACTGCTGCTCTGTGCGTGCAGGTCCCCGCCGACGCTCCAGCGCGACCAGTCGCCGGCCAACCGGTAGTTGGTCCAGAACTTCAGCAGTTGCTTGGGTGTCTGGGTCTGAAGTGCCTCGGACTCGGTACCGGGCAGGCTGGCCTGATGGTTGATGTTGAAGGTGTAGCCGACCCCCACCTGCCAGCCGCGCGCCAGACGGCCATTGAGCTCCAACTCGAAACCTTCGCTGCGATTGGTACCACTGACGAAACAGCAATTGGCGATCGACGAACTGGTACTCGCCTGCAAGGCAATGCCGCTTTGCCGAACCCGGAACAGCGCGAGCGAACCGTTGAGCAAACCGCCATACCACGCTCCCTTGAGACCGGCCTCGAGGTTGACACCGTCCAACGCAGCATCGAAAGGACGGCCGTCGGCCTGCCGGAGGTTCGGTTGAGGAGGCCCATAGATATCGGCATAGCTCGCATATACCGAGTAATGTTTGCCGAGATCGTAGGTCACGCCTAACATCGGCGTCGGCTTGCCTTGGACACGGGGATTTCTGGACGGCGTCTGAAATATGATGCTGCCGTCGGGCGCCAGAATGATGGTTGTCGCGTCCCTCCTGTACTGGCTGTCGCGTGCTCCAACCGTAAAGCTCAATCCTTCGACCAGCGCCCGCAGCCGGAAAGCTGCGTACAGCCCGTATTGCTTCAATACGAACGGCGTAGTGGAAGTAAACTCCAATACGGGTACCGGGGCGTAGGACTGAAGGTCAAAAACCGAAAGGGGCGGCCCAGCCACGGGATAGTAATTCCGCGCATCGCTGTTCCGGTTGTCCTGATAATCCACTCCGACCACCATGTCCTGGGTCCATCCGTCGACATCAAAGCTGCCCGACAGCTGGATGTTGCTGGCAATCGAGGTGGAGGTCAGCGTGTAACCAACGGCATCCATGGAACCCAGCAACATGCCTGTGCCGCGCTGGACCGGTCCATTCAGCTCGGAAGTCAGTTGGTCCGAATAGCCACGCAACCTGGTGGCTTGCGCTTTCAGCTTCCATTTGTCATTGAAGCTGTGCTCCAGCTCCACAAACGTCTCGTAGGAACGGGCACGTTCCCTTTGCCAATCCATCCCCAGAAAGGTGGAACGACGCAGGTGAATGTCTCCACCGTCGAGGTACCGCGGCAAGCCGTTCGACATCGGTACGTCATTTCGCAGCCCGACGCTGCCCGCCAAGGTCAACGTGGTCGACGCGGTCGGGTGGTATTCGACGATGCCATACAGTTTCCGCCTGCGCGCCCGTGCCGTGTCGTAATAAAAATGCTGGTTCTCATACATCGCAACGACGCGGCCCAGCAATTTGCCGTCTAGGCCGATCGGGCCCCTCGCATCCAGTTGCGTGCGAAAGGTCTGCCATGACCCGGCCAGCTGATCCAACACGATCGCCGGTTCCGCCTGTGGTCGCTTGCGCATCAGGTTGACCGTCGCACTCGGAGTGCCCGCGCCTCCGAACAATGCATCGGCGCCGCGCAAAACCTCTACCCGCTCGTATTCGGACATGTCCGGAGGAATGACGTTCAGGTAGTTGGGACTGATCGCCGCCCCACCGTCTACGTGGTAAGAGCCGATCCAGAAGCCACGCGAGTAAAAGTCGCTGTTGAGCATGTCGCTCTGCACGACCGTGACACCGGTTGCCTGGTTCATCACGTCGTCCAGATTCGCGAGGTTCTGGTCGCGGATGCGTTGCTGGCTGATGATCGAGACCGATTGCGGAATCTCGCGCATGGGTGTTGCGGTGCGTGTGGCCGATAGTCCCTGGAACTCTCCAACCACCGCGATCGCCCCGAGGGTTCTTATGGTGTCTTCAGCACGGGTTGCGGACTGACTGCGAATCGTCAATACACCCGTCGGCGATGCATCCGCCTTCAGCGTGGTGTAGGCCAGTGCTTCCTGGATCGCCTGCAAGGGCGTCATGGTCCCATCGACCGCTGCCACCTTCTTTCCGGCAATCGCTCGGGCGCTCGCATCCAGTTTGATCTGCCGGCCTGTCTGTTTTCGAATCGCACGCAACGTCGAGGCGAGAGTTTGAGAAGGCAGATGAAAGGCGTAAGTGGACGCCGGAGCGGCCGCGCTGGATGGGACAGGGCCGCGTTCGATCAAATATGACCCGCCCTGGGTTGTCCGCACGATCAGACCGGTCCCTCCCAGCAGCTCGTTCAAAGCCTGTCGCGCCGTGTAGCTGCCCTTCAAGGCTGTTGCTTGCTCTCCCTTGACGACGCCCGGATCAAAGGTGACGTTGACGCTCGCCTGGCGGCCAACAGCCAGTAGGGCACTGCCTAGTGGCTGGGCCGGAAGGTCGAAAGTGAATGTCGCCTGGCTCGGTTGCGCAAAAACAGCCACCGACACAAGGGCCATCACCACGATCAGGACGGTGCGGATACAACGACATGAAATGCGCATGCGTTTTCCCCGGATCACAGGCGCCAGTCAGCAACCGGCTCAGTCAGGGTAGACGTCCAACTGCGGCGATCCGGACATCGGATGTGCGCGAGCGGTCACACAACTCGAGGAACCCGTCAGCGCGTGATCGTGATGGCCCGGCCAGATCGCACGACACGGAGGTGATACAGCTTGGCGACCGCGTTGGCGAACTCGGCCGGATCATGGACCGCGAAGACGCCTGACACTCGCATTTCTGACAACGCGGGATCGCCAAAGCGCACCGGTGCGCCACCGTAGCGGTTGATTTCCGCGACCGCATGAGCAAGCGATACATCGTCGAATACGGCTTCGCCCCGCTGCCAAGCCGTAAGCGCCTTGATGGAAGGGTGGTCCAACGTAACCCGACCGTCGGACCGCAGAGTCAGGCGGTCGCCCGGCGACAGTATGGTTGACCCGGTCGAATTCGAGCGGTCCTCCATGGAGGTACTCCGGCTTACGGCCACACGCCCGTCCACGAGTGTCACAGCGAGGCTTTTCGGCTCAAGGCGTACCTGGAAAGTCGTGCCCAACGCGCGAACCTGATGGTCACCCGCCTGTACGACGAAGGGACGTTTTGGATCCACCGCATCATCGAATATCGCTTCGCCACGCTCAAGCTTGATACGACGCTCATGTTCTCCGTAATCAATGCTGAGCCGGGTGTCCGTATTGAGGGTGACCCTCGTTCCATCGTGCAAGGTGATCACCTCCATTCCGCCCGCAGCCGTCTGGTACACCGGAGTGCGCCACTGGAACCATGCGAGACCGGCCATGACCACAATCAGCGCGCCGCAAGCCGCAGCAGCCAATGGCATCCACCAGCGTGGCCGGCCGCGCAAGGAAGACGCAACGGCCTCGCCTTGGCCAAACTGGACGGCACCGGGAATGATGTCCCATATCTCGGCCACGCGTGCATAGGCGCGGG
>Ga0134128_10002618_pt1 | contig 22190 bp, 22 predicted proteins | sample KB31754_FD_96462 | JGI IMG/M metagenome (GOLD analysis project Ga0134128, IMG submission 96462) | Terrestrial soil microbial communities with excess Nitrogen fertilizer from Kellogg Biological Station, Michigan, USA - KB3-175-4 | ecosystem: Environmental > Terrestrial > Soil > Unclassified ... | reverse complement strand
GGAATTGGCGCCGCCGATATTCTTTACATCGGCGATCTTGGAGCGGATCATCTTGTCATAGGCGGGGTCGAGCGGCAGCCGCCACACCCGCTCGCCGGTCCGGCGGCCCGCATCACTCAGCCGTTCCGCCAGCTTATCGTCATTGGCGAAAACACCGGCATGCTCGAAGCCCAGCGTCTGCACGATGGCGCCGGTGAGCGTCGCCAGATCGACAATGAAACGTGGCTTGAAACGGCGCTGGGTATAGGTCAGCGCGTCGGCCAAGACCAAACGGCCTTCGGCGTCGGTGTTGAGCACTTCGATGGTCTGGCCCGAAAGCGATGTCAGCACATCGTCGGGACGAATGGCGCCGCCATCGGGCATATTTTCGACCAGGCCGATCACGCCCACGGCATTGACGCGCGCCTTGCGCTTGGCCAGCGCCATCATCACGCCCGTGACGGCGGCGGCACCGCCCATATCGCCTTTCATCCCCATCATGCCGGCGCTGGGCTTGATCGACAATCCGCCGGAATCGAAGCACACACCTTTGCCGACAAAGGCGACCGGCTCGCCCTTCTTGCGCGCGCCATTCCATTGCAACACCACCAACTGGCTTTCGCGTTCGCTGCCCTGGCCCACGCCCAGAAGCGCGCCGAAGCCTTGTTTCTTCATTTCGGCTTCGCCCAGCACCTCCACTTTCACGCCCAGCTTCGACAACGCCTTGGCGCGGCGGGCGAACTCCGCCGGATAAAGGATATTCGGCGGCTCGTTGACCAGATCGCGCGCCAGGATCACGCCATCGGCCACCGCTTCCAATCCAGCCCATGCGCGCCGCGCCGCCGCCGCGTCTGCCGTCGCGACCGACACGCTCTTAAGATGTCGCTTGAATTCCTCCACATTGCGGGTGCGATACTTCTCGAAACTGTAACCGCGCAGCCGCGCGCCGAAGGCCAGATGCGCGGCCGCCTCGCCGCCCTTGATCTTGCCGCCCCTATTCTTGCCCACGGGGGGAACTTCGATTTCAAACATTGCCGCTGTTTCGCCGGCGCTTTCCAGCCTGGCGGCAATCTGAGCGCCGATCACTTCCAGCGCTTTTGCGTCCAACGCCGAGGGCTTGCCCAAGCCCACCAGCAGAATCCGCGAAGCACCGAGGCCTTCGGGCGCCAGCACTTCCAGAAATTCGCCGGATTTTCCCGCGAAACGGGAGAATTTCAGCGCCCGCGTCAACGCGCCGCCGCTGGCCTTGTCGGCCTTGACCGCGGCTACGGTCAGCGCTTTTCCCTCGGAAGCCGCGACCACCCAACTTCCCGCTTGAACCCTGGAGGGGGGCGCGACAAAGGAAATCTGCATGAACATCTCCGGAATTTGCGGGTTGGCGAAGGGGCGAACAGCAATGCTAGTTTACGGTGAATCGTGAGAGGGGCGAAAGTCCGTGGATAGCGCCCACTCCGGGGTGAGATGACCGAAAGGCAAGAGAACGGACCGCAAAATAGCGGATCGGGGGCGGCCGAGCCACGCCGCCGCCGGGCGAAACTGCCGCAGCTGTCCTGGTATGTGCTGGGACAGATCGCGGGGCCTGTGGCGCTGCTGACCCTGCTTCTGTCCTGCGTCATTCTTCTGACCCAATCGCTGAGATTGCTGGACCTGGTGATCAACCGCGGCCAATCCGCGCCCACCTTCGTCTATCTTACCCTGCTGATCGTGCCCGGCCTTCTGGTCATCATCCTGCCGATCGCGTTTTTCTTCGGCGCCCTCTTCACCCTGTCGCGGTTGAACGGTGACAGCGAGTTGGTGGTGATGGCCTCGGCCGGATATAGCCAGCGACAATTGGCGACGCCCGTCTTCATGGCGGCGGCAATCGTGATGGCGCTCACTTGGCTTTGCGCGCTGTGGCTCATGCCCCTGGGCCAGCGCGCGCTCAACGCCAAGGTTCTGGACATCCGTGCCGATATCGGCGCCGCCCTTCTGAACGAAGGCGAATTTAATCCGCCCGCGCCGGGGCTCACCGTCTTTATCCGCCAGCTGGGCAGCGACGGACAGATTCGCGGCATCCTGGTGCATGACAGCCGCGACGCCAAACGGCCCGTGACATATCTGGCCGAACGCGGTGTCCTGGCCCAAACGCCGCAAGGCACGCGTCTCATCATGCTCGACGGCACGGTGGAGCAAAGCGCGGTGGGCGGGCAGCAATTGTCGGTCCTGAAATTCCAACGCGACGTGTTCGACCTGGATCAGTTCGCGGGGCCCGCGCGGGCAAACCAGCGCCAGACCAATGAGCGCTTCCTGGATGAGTTGCTGAACCCAAAAGAACGGGCGCTCAGCGAGCGCATTCGCAATGTCTATTTCGCCGAAGCGCACAACCGGCTGTCGCAGCCACTCTATTGTCTGGCCTTCGCCATGATCGCCCTGGCGGCAATCCTGCGTGGGAAGCGCCAGCGCGGGTCGCTCGCCATGCGGCTTACCATGGCGTCGCTGGCGGCAGCGGCGGTGCGCATCGCGGGCTATGGCATCAGCGGACCCGCCTCGGGCCACCCCTCGTTGGTGCCGCTTTTCTATATCGTTCCGCTTCTGGGCACGGGGCTGGCGCTGATGGTGCTGATGGGTTACAGCCCCAGCGCCATCCTGGCGCGCCGCCGCCTGGCGGAGGCCACCGCATGAGCTGGTCCTGGACGCTCTACCGCTATCTGGCGGTGCAATTTTTCATCGGCGTCGCCGCTGTCTATGCGGGCTTCCTGGTGCTCGCCTTCTCCATCGACATCGTCAATCTTTTGAACCGCACGGCACAGCATGCGGTCACCACCGCCGTCATTGTGGGCATGGCGGCGCTGCAACTGCCCGACCTCGGCCAAAAGATGCTGCCTTTCGCAATTCTCTTGGGCGGCGTCTTCACCTTCGCGCGCCTGTCGCGCAGCCAGGAGCTGGTGGCGACCCGGGCGGCCGGCGTCTCGGCCTGGGATTTCTTGCTGCCGCCGCTGGCCGTGGCGGTGGCGATCGGCATCTTCGCCGTCACGGTCTTCACCCCGGTTTCCGCCCGCATGTTCTCCGAATTCGCGGCGCTGGAGGCGCGTTACGTCAAGGGCGAGGCATCGCAACTTTCCGTATCGCAGAACGGGCTGTGGCTCAGACAGGGCGACGAGAAGCAACAATCGGTGATCCATTCCCTGCGCGTCGCCGATCAGGGCCAGCATCTGGAAGACGTGATCGTCTTTCTCTACGGCGCCAATGATCATTTCCTAGGACGCATCGACGCCAAATCCGGCGATCTGCAGGAGCAGGCCTGGTTGCTGCGCGACGCCTGGGTTTCGGACACGAATGGCCGGCCGGTTCATCACGACACGTATCTTTTGAACACGACACTGACGCCCGAGCAGATCCAGGAAAGCTTCACCGCGCCCGACACCCTCTCCTTCTGGGACTTGCCTGCCTTCATCCGCGCCGCCCAGGCCGCAGGGTTTTCGGCGATCCGTTATCAGCTTTATCTTTATACGCTCTATGCCCTGCCCGCTTTGTTCGCCGCCATGGTGTTCATGGCGGCGAGCTTCTCGCTGAGGCTTTCGCGCGAAGGCGGCGTCGCCAAGGTGATCCTGTTCAGCGCGGCGTGCGGCTTCGGCGTCTATTTCTTCTCCGATCTCACACGCGTGCTGGGCCAGTCGGGCACGGTGCCGGTGCTTCTGGCCGCCACGGCGCCCGCCATCGCCGCCATCCTGATCGGCATGACGCTCCTGTTCAATCAGGAGGACGGATGAACAGGCGCCGTCCGGCGCTGCTCAAGCTGTTATTGCTGGGCGCCGCGCTTTCTCCCTGGCTGGCGCAGGCGGCGGCACAGACAGCCACACAGCGCGCGCGGCCGGCCGTCAAATCCGCGCCCTCGGGCGACCGCCAGATCCTGCTGCAAGCGGATCAAGTGGTCTATGACGGCGATGCGCAGACCGTCTCCGCCGAAGGTCATGTCGAGATCGTCGACCAGGGCCGCATCCTGGACGCCGACAAGGTCACCTATAACCAGAAAACCGACCAGGTGACCGCGGACGGCCATGTCAGTATCACCGATACCGCCGGCAATGTCGCTTTTTCCGACCATGTCGTCTTGACCGATCATATGCGCGACGGCGCACTCAACGGTTTCGGCGCCTTGATCGGCAAGAACGGCCGGCTTGCCGCCGCCAGCGCCCAGCGGGTGGGCGGCACGATGATCATCGCGCATCAGACGGTCTACAGCCCTTGCAAGATCTGCAATCAACCCGGACAGAAGACGCCGTTGTGGCAAGTCAAGTCGGAGCGCGTGGTCTATGACCAGGTCAAGCATCGCATCCATTTCACAGATGCGACACTCGATCTGTTTGGCGTGCCCATACTCTACACGCCTGTCCTGTCGGAACCCGATCCGACCGTGAAATACGCCAGCGGATTTCTGGCGCCGGATTTGGGCAATTCCACCAAGATCGGCTATTTCGCCCGCATCCCTTATTATTTCGCGATCTCGCCCACCAACGATCTGACGGTGGCGCCGCAATTCTCGACTCTGGGCGGCGAATTGGTGGAAGGCGAATATCGCGCCCGCTGGGACAATAGCGGCATGTGGCTGCAAGGCTCCCTTGCCTACAATCCCAATGGCGGACTGGGCGGCACGCCGGGGTCGCAGACCTACGATCATCTCTTTGGCTCAGGCCGTTTCGCCCTCGACAATGGCTGGGCCAACAACAATGGCTGGCGGGCGGGCTTCGATACCGAACTGACCAACAACGCCGCCTATATGCGCTTCTACGACATTTCCTACCTCGACCGGCTGGTGAACGACCTCTTTATCGAGGACGTCAATGGCAGGAGCCGCTTCGCGCTCACCGGCTATTATTTCCAGGGCCTGCGCGCCACCGACGTGCCGAGCATGATCCCTTATGTGCTGCCGCAGCTGAACTATACCTTCATCCCCACCGGCAAAGTGGCGGGCGGCCGCTTCCGGCTCGATGTGAGCAGCGTGTCTTTGACGCGCAGCAGCGGTCCCGACAGCCAGCGCCTGACCACCGAACTCAATTGGCGCTTGCCCATGGTGTTCGGCGGTGGCCAGCTCTGGACCCTGATCGCGGACGCGCGCGGCGATCTGTTCCATGTCGACAACAACAATCCCATCGATTTCCCGGACGTTCCCGACAAGAGCCGTTATGTGTCGCGCGGCGTCCCCTATGTGGCGCTCGACTGGCGCTGGCCTTTCGTCAATCAGACCAGCAGCGGCAATTCCTATGTACTGGAGCCGCTGGCGCAAGTGATCGCTCAACCTTATGGCGGCAACCCCAAGGGACTGCCCAACGAAGACAGCGACGCCTTCGAATTCGACGCCAACAATCTCTTCAGCGTGGACCAGTTGCCGGGTTACGATCTGATCGAGAGCGGTCCGCGCGCCAATGTCGGCTTCATCGCCGACGCCTTGTTCAAAGGCGGCGAGATCCAGGGCCTGGTGGGCCAGACCTATCGCCTGAAACCGGATCCCATTTTCGCCGCCTTAACCGGCGAGAACGGCACCGCTTCGGATGTGATCAGCCGCATCTCGCTCAAATTTCCGCATGTGGATTTCACGGATCAACTGGATTTCGATCGCGGCAATGGCAGCGTGCGACGTCACGAGGTTTACGTGACGGGCACTTATGGCCGTTCCTCGTTGCAGATTGCTTATGTGCAGTTGCCCGCCGAAGCGCTGACCTTGGGGCTTCCGTCGCGCGAGCAGGTTAACGCCCAGGCCGACATCAATTTCTACCAGAACTGGCAAGCCTTCGCCGCCATCGAGCGCGACCTTCTGGCCGGCCAAATGCTCGATACCGAGTATGGCCTGGGCTATGAGGATGAGTGCCTGGCGATTTCCATCGCTTATCGGCGCAAATACACCTTCGACGCCATCCAAGGCGTGCCGCCCTCGACCTCCGTGATTCTCAGATTTTCGCTCAAAACCGGCGACCAGCCGGTCCAGCCCTTCAGCCTGTTCCCCCAGAATGTCTTTGCCACCAGCCATCCTTAGGAGCTTGGGCCTAGGACTTTTGCCCTAGGCTTGGCCTAAACTTGATCGGGCGGCGAAATTGCTTATTCTCCGGCGTGGGTTAGGGGCGACCGGCGATTTCGGGGAGCCTGAGCCATCCCTGTGAACAAAACAGCGGCAAAGACCAAACCTTGACCATGCGTATCGTCCCGCCAGCCTTGCTCGGCCTCGCCCTATTGATGTGCGCCCCCGCTTTGGCGCAGCAGAACATGGCCGCAGTCGCGCCCCAACCCAGCGCGGATGCGGCGCCGACCGCGGATGCACCCGCCCAGACCCCGCCTGGAGCACAGCCGGCGCCGGCTGCTGCCGCGCCCGTCGCCGCGCCGCCCACAAGCTCGGCACCGCTTGCCAGCGCAACACCCGCCGCGCCCGCGGCGCAAAAGACACAAGCCGCCAAGCCGGAGCAAAAAAGCGCCGCGCTTACGCCCAAGCCGAAGATCTACAAGCCCGCCTTTATCCCGCAGGAAGCCGACAATGCCGATAGCGACGGCATCGCGGCGACCGTCAACGATGTTTCCGTTTCCGAATTCGAAGTGCGCCAGCGCATGGCGTTGTTCGTCGCCACGGCAGGCATACAGCCCAACGAGGAAGAGAAGAAGCGCATTCGCGGCCAGATCCTGGAGCAACTGGAAAACGAAAAGCTGGAACTGCAGGAAGCTATCAAGAAACACATCACGGTGGCGCCCGGCGAAGTCGATACCCAGATCAATCGCATGCTGGCCGAAGGCCACATCACCATGGCGCAGTTGCGAGAAGTCCTGACCAATGCGGGATCGAGCCTGGAGGCGCTGCGCACCCAGATGACGGCGCAGATCGCGTGGCAGAAGACGGTGGCGCAGGAATATCAAGACCGCATCAACATCACACCCCAGGAAGTGGACGCGGAACTGGCGCGGTATGCGGAAGGCGCCGACAAGCCGCATTACCTGGTGAGCGAAATCTTCTTCATCGTGGACAATCCCGACAAGGATGCCGAGGTGCTGAAGACGGCGCAGAGCGTCGAGGATCAACTCAAATCCGGTGGCAATTTCGCCCAGATCGCCCGACAATTCAGCCAGTCGCCTTCCGCGGCTTCCGGCGGCGATATGGGGCTGGTGCATGAAGGCCAGTTGGCCCCCGAACTCAATGCAGAGTTGACCAAGATGGCGGTCAACAGCGTCTCGCCGCCGATTCGCTCCATCGGCGGCTATTACATTCTGGCGTTGCGCGGCCGGCAGGAAGCGATGGGCACCAAGCTCAACAACCAGGAAGAAATCAAGGTCACGCCCGACACGACCCTGCCCCTGGTCAGGCTGCTCCTGCCGCTGAGCGCCTCCTCCAGCAAGGACGTGACGGAACAAGCGATGAAGGTCGCCAACAATCTGCGTGCCGCCTATCAGGGCTGCGAGATGTTCGAGAAAGTGCCGGCGCAATTGCCCGGCGCGGTCTTCATGAATCTCGGCAACATGAAGGTGGGCGACCTTAGCGAGGATATCCAGAAGGCGCTTGCCGCCTCCCACGCCGGCGAAGCGGCGGCGCCGGTCATGTCCAACCAGGGCATAGAGTTGATCGGACGCTGCGACAAGAAGATCCAGGTCCAGACCGCCTACAAGATGCCCACACACGACGATGTCGAGAACCAACTCTTCCAGGAGCAAATCTCGGCCATGGCGCGGCGCTATATGCGCGATCTGAGACGCGGCGTCGATGTCGAAGTCCGGTAATCCGGAACAATCACCGCCCATTCTCCTCACGATGGGGGAACCGGCCGGCGTCGGGCCGGAAATCATTCGCGCGGCTTTCGATCAATTGGGCGGCCGCATCGGCAACCGGCCGCTGAAGATCGTGGGCGATGGCGCGCTGTTTGCCGATCACGCGCCGCATCTCATCGCCACCCGGGCGCATGTGAAAGCCGTTCCCGGCAAACCCGATCCCACCAACAATGAAGCCGTGATCGAAGCGATCGAAATCGCGGTCAAGGCGTGCCTTGATGGCGAAGCGGCGGCCGTGGTCACCGCACCCATCAACAAGGCGGTCCTGATGCAGACCGGCTTCCCCTTCCCCGGCCATACCGAATTTCTGGGCCATCTCACGGGCGCGGGCCGCGCCGTGATGATGCTGGCCAGCGATGCGCTGCGCGTGGTGCCGCTGACCATCCACACGCCGCTCGCCCAGGTGCCCGCCGCCGTCACGCGCGAGGCGATCCTGGAGACCGCAGAGATCATGCTGGGGGCGCTGAAGCGGGATTTCGGTGTGGCAGCGCCACGGCTCGCCATTGCCGGTCTTAATCCCCATGCGGGGGAAGACGGCAAGCTGGGCCGCGAAGACGGCGAGGTCATCGCACCTGCAGTGGCGGCGCTGAAAGCGAAAGGGCACCAGGTGCGCGGCCCCCTCTCGGCCGACACCCTGTTCCATGAAGAAGCCCGCAAGAGCTATGACGCCGTCCTCACCATGTATCACGACCAGGGCTTGATCCCGATCAAGACCTTGTCCTTCTGGGATGGCGTCAATGTCACCCTGGGGCTTCCCATTATCCGCACCTCGCCGGATCACGGCACGGCGTTCGACATCGCGGGCACGGGCAAGGCCGATATGCGCAGCATGATCGCAGCAATCCGCATGGCCGCGATGATGGCCGATGCGCGGGCCAAGACGCGGTGAGTAGGAGCGCGACCAGGAAAAGTGTGAAGCGTTGGCACGCTGCCGCTACCAACTCCGAGCGGCGCGGGAGGCGCCTATCAATGAATCGGGCGCATCCACGCCCGAGGTCGCGCGACAATAGAAATGTCTGATGGGCTGGCGCCCTTGCGGGACGTCATCGCGCGTCACGACCTCAAGGCCAAGAAGGCGCTGGGGCAGAACTTTCTGCTCGACCTCAACCTCACCTGCCGCATTGCCCGTGCTGCGGGCGCCGGGGATGGCGGAGTATTTTACGAAGTGGGACCTGGGCCCGGCGGCCTGACCCGCGCGCTTTTAATGGAAGGCGCCGACAAGGTCATCGCGGTCGAGCGCGACATTCGCTGCCTGCCGGCGCTGGCGGAAATCGCCGCCGCCTATCCCGGCAAGCTCGAGATCATCAATGATGACGCCATGGCGCTTGAGGAAACCAAGGTGCTGCCGGCGGGCGTGCGGATTGCATCCAACCTGCCCTACAATGTTGGGACGGCGCTTCTCATAAAATGGTTGTCGGCTGATACATGGCCGCCTTTCTGGGTGAGCCTCACCCTGATGTTCCAACGCGAGGTGGCAGAGCGCATCACCGCCAGACCCGGCAGCGAGCATTATGGCCGGCTATCGGTGCTGGCCGCCTGGCGGGCAAAAGCTAAGATTCTGTTTGACGTCAACCGCAGCGCCTTCGTACCGCCACCTTCGGTCACCTCGTCTGTCGTGCGACTGGAGCCCTTGGCCGAGCCCGCCGCGCCCGCGGAACTGAAAAGGCTGGAAGCCGTCACCGCCGCAGCCTTCGGCCAGCGGCGCAAGATGCTCAGGCAAAGCCTGAAGCCGCTGGGTGGCGAAGCGTTGCTGGAAAGGGCCGGGATCGATCCGACGGCGCGGCCGGAACAGCTTGATGTGGGCGCTTTCGCGGCCCTGGCGCGGGCGCTAGCTGGTTAGCTTGCCGACAAAAGCGGGAATGCCGGTCTGGCGGCCGCGCTTCATGCGTTCGGCCGCCAGGATGGTTTTGATCTTCGCAAGCGTGCTGTCGAGATCGTCATTGATCACGACATAATCATATTCCGCCCAATGGCTGATCTCGTTGTCGGCGCGCGCCATGCGTTGCTGCACCACATGCTCTTCGTCCTGGGCGCGGGCGCGCAGACGCCGCTCCAGCTCCGCATGGCTGGGCGGCAGCACGAAAATCGAGACCAGATCGTCGCCCGCCTGCTGACGAAGCTGCTGGGTGCCTTGCCAGTCAATGTCGAACAGCACGTCCTGGCCCTTCGCCAGCGCCAGCATCACAGGCTCCTTCGGCGTGCCGTAATGATTGCCGAACACCAGCGCATGCTCCAGGAAAGCGCCGCCTTCGATCATGCCAGTGAACATGCTGGGGGAGACGAAGAAATAATCCTTGCCTTCGACTTCGCCCTGACGGGGGCGGCGGGTGGTGGCGGAAACACTCATCGCCACTTGCGAGTCGGAATCGAGCAGCCGTCGCGACAAGGTGGTCTTGCCTGCGCCGGATGGCGAGGACAGAACCAGCATCAGGCCCCGGCGCTGCATCTCATTCGACATGGGGCTCACTCGACATTTTGGGCCTGCTCGCGGAACTGGTCGATCACCGCCTTCAAGGCCAGGCCCACCCGCGTCAATGCGATATCCGCGGATTTGGAGCAAAGCGTGTTGGCCTCACGGTTGAATTCCTGGGACAGGAAATCGAGCTTGCGGCCCACCGCCTCGCCGCTTTTCAGCAACATTTGCGCGTCATGGACATGCGCCTTGAGCCGGTCCAGCTCTTCGCGCACATCCGCGCGCGTGGCCATCAGCGCCACTTCCTGCACCAACCGGTCTTCCGGCAAGGGCATGCCGTTTAACAATTCGGCGACCTGCGCCGCCAGCTTTTGGCGGAGCGCCTCGGGCTGGGCCGCGGCAAGCTGTTCGGCTTCCTCCACCAGCCGCGAAACCTCATTGACCTGCGCCTGGAGCAACTGCGCCAGCTTGGCGCCTTCGGTAGCGCGCGCCCTGCCCAGCGACTCGAAGGCCAAGGTCAAGCTTTTCAGAATCTGCGCATCGCGATGACCGCGCGCCACCGGGTCGAGTGCGCCCGCCTCCTCCTGCACCACGACGCCCTTCAGCGCCAACAGGCCGTCGACCCGGGCCGGGGCCAGCCCTGTCTCGTCCGCGATCTCACGCGCCAGCTTGATGGCACTGGCCAGCGCCACGGGATCGATTTTCAAGCCGCGCACGGACTCTTGCGCTTCGACGCTCAGATTGAGCTGGAAATTGCCGCGCCGGAACCGTTCCGCCGCCAGCATACGCACCGGCTGTTCCAGGGATTCGAAGCCCGGCGGCATGCGCAGCCTGAGATCGAGGCCGCGACCATTGACGCTCTTGGCCTCCCAGCGCCAGCGCAGCCCTTCGTGACTGCCGCTGCCTTCAGCGAAGCCGGTCATGCTGATGATGGTCATAGGAGAAACTCCGGAGATGCGGAAATCTAGACGGCGTGTTCGCGCCTGTCACCTTGCGTGACGCTTGCGGCGCGCGGGCTTTGCGGCGCTCTTGCTTGCCGCTTTGGCTTTGGCGGCAGGCTTCTCGGGTTCGATCGGCGGAAGTCCTTGGCTCACCCGTTCGGCGGCGCGCCAGGCCGCCACATTCTTCTCGTGCTGCGCCATGGTGGCGGCGAAGACATGCCCGCCCTTGCCATTGGCGACAAAATAGAGGTCGGCGCTGAGCGCCGGCTTGAGCACGGCCGCCAGCGAATCCTTCCCCGGATTGCAGATCGGCGTCGGCGGCAGGCCGGTGATGGCGTAGGTGTTGTAGGGCGTCGCGTCCGCGATCTCGCTTTCCCGGATGCCGCGCCCCAGGGGATAGCCCTTGGTGATGCCATAAATGATGGTGGGATCGGATTGCAGCTTCATGCCGGCGCGTAAGCGGTTGATGAAGACCGCGGCGATATGGCGGCGCTCTTGCGGCAACGCGGTCTCCTTCTCCACGATGGAAGCCAGGATCACCGCCTGTTCCGGCGTTTCCAGCGGCAGTCCAGAACTCTTCGCTTTCCATTGCGCATCCAGAAATTTCTTCTCCGCCTCCTGCATGCGCTGGATCATATCGGCGCGCGTGGTGCCGCGGGTGAAGAGATAGGTTTCCGGCAGAAGCACACCCTCGGCCGGCACGGGTCCGGCGTCACCGATCAGGACGGGATCGGCGGCGACCAGCTTGACGATCATGTCGGAGGTGAGGCCTTCGGCAGCGGTAAGCTTGTGCTGGATAGATTTGCCCTCGACCAGGATCCTGGCGATTTCAGCCATGCTGGCGAAGGGCGGCAGGGCATATTCGCCCGCCTTCACCTTGGACGCCGCGCCATGGAGGCGTATCTCGGCTTCGAACAGCAGCGCATTGGCGATGGCGCCCGTGCCTTCAATCTGTTTGGCGATGTCGTGGGTGCGGCCATGCGGCTGGATCAGCACCACCGAGGCCTGCTTGGCGGGACCGGGCTGCATCCAGGCCTCGTTCGCCCATTCGAACAGGCCCACGACGATCACCCCCAGGACAACGAGGAAGATCAAAAAGCGGAACATCAGACCTTCGAAAGGATGAGCGCGGCGTTGGTGCCGCCGAAGCCGAAGCTGTTGGACATGGCGACATCGACGGCATGCGCCTTTGCCGCCTTGGGCACCAGGTCCATTACGGTGGTGACGTCGGGATCATCCAGATTGATGGTGGGGGGCACTTTGCCGTCGCGCATGGCGAGCAGACAGAAGATCGCTTCCACTGCGCCCGCCGCGCCCAGAAGATGGCCGATGGAGGATTTGGTCGAACTCATGGGCTTGCCCGGCGCGGCATTGCCCAAAAGCCGTTCCACCGCGCCCAGCTCGATGCCGTCGGCCATGGTCGAGGTGCCGTGGGCATTGATGTAATCGATATCGGCGGCGGCCAGGCCCGCCCGCTTCAAAGCCATCTGCATAGCACGATAACCGCCATCGCCATCCTCCGACGGCGCGGTGATATGAAAGGCGTCGCCGGACAGACCGTAGCCCTTCACTTCGCCGTAAATCTTGGCGCCCCGCGCCTTGGCATGCTCGAGCTCTTCCAGCATGACAACACCGGCGCCCTCGCCCATCACGAAGCCGTCGCGATCCTTGTCATAGGGCCGCGATGCGCGCTCGGGCGTGTCGTTGAATCCGGTGGAAAGGGCGCGGCAGGCGTTGAAGCCCGCAATGCCGATACGGCAGATAGCGGCTTCCGCCCCGCCTGCCAGCATCAGATCGGCGTCATCGAGCGCGATCAATCGCGCCGCATCGCCGATGGCGTGCGCGCCGGTGGCGCAGGCCGTCACCACGGCGTGGTTGGGGCCTTTGTAACCATGCTCGATGGAAGCATAGCCGGAGACCAGATTGATCAGCCGTCCGGGAATGAAGAAAGGCGAAAGCCTTCTGGGGCCCTTTTCATGGACCAGAATGGAGCCGTCCTCGATACCGGCAAGGCCGCCGATACCCGAGCCGATCAGAACGCCGGTACGCTGGCGGTCTTCCTCCGTCTTGGGTTCCCAGCCGGAATCCACCACCGCTTGCTTGGCCGCCGCCAGGCCATAGACGATGAACGGGTCCATGCGTCTTTGTTCTTTGGGATCGACCCATTGATCGGGATTGAAGGTCCCGTTCGCGCCGTCACCATGCGGCACCTGGCAGGCGATCTTGGTCGCCAGGTCTTCCGTCTTGAATCTGGTGATACGGCTGGCGCCGGATTTTCCGGCCAGAAGGGCGGCCCAGCTTTCCTCCACGCCGCAGGCAAGCGGCGTGACCAGGCCAAGTCCCGTTACCACAACCCGGCGCATGGAACGGGGATCAGGCGTTGGCTTTGTCGATATATTTGACCGCGTCGCCGACCGTAACGATGGACTCCGCTGCGTCGTCGGGGATCTCGATGCCGAATTCCTCTTCGAACGCCATCACCAGCTCGACGGTGTCGAGGCTGTCGGCGCCCAGATCTTCGATGAAGGACGCATTGTCGGTGACCTTGTCGGCATCGACATTCAGATGCTCGACGACGATCTTCTTCACGCGTTCCGCAGTATCGCTCATGGACTTTAAAGCCTCTCCTAGATTTCAAACCCGCTAGCCGTCAGGGACGGACGGGACCTCACTTGCTTCACCAATTTGGGGGTGCTTCGTGGGTGGCCCGGTTCGTAACACAATCGCTCCGGCGCCGCCACTTCGCAGTTAACCTATTGAATTATTTACTATAACATCGCCATGCCGCCATTGATATGGATGGTTTCGCCGGTGACATAGGCCGCCTCCGGCGAAGCGAGATAGACCACCGCAGCGGCGATTTCCTCCGGCAGCCCCATGCGGCCGGCCGGGATGCGGGTGGCGATGGTCTCTTTCTGCTGATCGGTCAGGACGTCGGTCATCGCGGTCTGGATGAAGCCGGGCGCGACCGCGTTGACGGTGATGTTGCGGGACGCGACTTCGGCGGCCAGCGATTTGGTCATGCCCACCAGCCCGGCCTTGGCGGCGGCATAATTGCCCTGGCCCGGATTGCCAGTGGCGCCTACCACCGAGGTGATCTGAATGATGCGGCCCCAGCGCTTCTTCATCATGCCACGCAAGACGGCGCGCGAAAGGCGGAAAGCGGCGGTGAGATTGACCGCCAGGACTTGATCCCACTCCTCATCCTTCATGCGCATGAAGAGATTGTCGCGGGTGATGCCGGCATTGTTGACCAGGATGTCGATGCCGGCGCCCGCGGCTTCCTCCGCCGCCTTGGGCAACGCTTCGACCGAAGCGATGTCGGAAAGATTGGCGGGTGCGATGACCGCGCGCGCGCCCAGTTCCACTTTCACCGCTTCGAGCGCATCGGCGCGGGTGCCCGATAGGATCACGGTCGCGCCTTGGGCATGCAGCGCCTTGGCGATGGCACCGCCGATTCCGCCGGATGCGCCAGTCACCAGTGCGGTTTTTCCGGTTAGGTCAAACATCACAGGCCTCTTGCGAAAGCTTCAATTTCAGCGGGCACATCCAGCGTGACGGTCTGAAGCTCTTTGTCAATGCGCTTGACCATGCCGGTCAGCACCTTGTTGCCACCCATTTCCACCGTCGTATCCACGCCGAGCCCTTTGAGCGCTAACATACTTTCGCGCCAGCGCACCCGGGCCGTGACCTGTTCCACCAAAAGGCGGCGCACGCTTTGCGGGTCCGACGCTTCGGCGGCGGTGACATTGGCGAGCACCGGAACCGCCAGCGGCCGGATCGTGACTTTGGCCAGCGCCTCGGCCATCGCGTCGGCGGCAGGCTGCATCAAGGGACAATGGAAAGGCGCGGAGACGGACAGTGGGATAGCGCGCTTGATGCCTTTTGCTTTGGCGAATTCGGCGACGCGATCCATCGCGTCCTTGGACCCCGACAGCACCACCTGACCCGGCGCATTGTCATTGGCGACCACACAGACGCCGCCCTCCGCACTTGCCTCTTTCGCAACGGCTTCGGCGGCGTCGATCTCCGCTCCGATCAGGGCGATCATCGCGCCCGCGCCAACCGGCACCGCAGATTGCATCGCCTGGCCGCGTGCTTTCAAAAGCCGCGCCGTGTCCGCCAGGCTGAAGGCGCCCGCGGCACCGAGCGCGGAATATTCGCCCAGCGAATGACCGGCCACCAGACGCGCATGCCGGGCGATATCGAGACCGCCTTCTTTCTGCAGCACACGGATGATGGCGATGCTGACAACCATGATAGCGGGTTGTGCATTTTCCGTGAGAGTCAGATCGCTCTCCGGTCCTTCCCACATCAGGCGCGAAAGTCTTTGCGACAGCGCGTCATCGACTTCCTGGAAGACGTCGCGCGCAGGCGCGAAAGCCTCGGCGAGCGCTTTGCCCATGCCGACGGCCTGGCTGCCCTGCCCGGGAAAGAGAAATGCGCGAGTCATGACGGCGGCAGACAAATCAAGCGTCCGTCCCCAAGTCAAGTTGCGCGGAAGAACAGCCGGCCGATCCAGAGCGTAAAGAAGCCGGCGAAGATCAGCATCGCTGCCAGAAGCGACATGCCCAATGTATAGGTGCCGGTCTCCTGCTTCAGCCAGCCCATCAAGGTAGGGCCGAAAAAGCCGCCGAGATTGGCGCAAGAATTGAGCAGCGCCAGCCCGCCCGCCGCCGCCATGCCCCTGAGGATCGCGGTCGGCAAGGTCCAGAACACTGACAGCGCGCCATAAATGCCGAAGGCCGCGAGGCAGAAGCTTGCGATCACCAACACGGGATCATGGAACAGCACGGCCCCCAATAATCCCATCGCACCCGCAAAGGCCGCGCCCGCCACATGGCCCACGCGGTCGCCGCGCCGGTCGCTGGAGATGCCGAGCCATACCATGCCGATCATGCTCACTACGTAAGGAAGCGCCACCAGGAATCCCGTCTCCAGATTGGTGAAGCCTAGCGCCTTGATCATCTGGGGCATCCAAAGGCCCATGCCGTAAAGCCCGATCACGATCGAAAAATCCGGAATGATGAAAATCCAGATGCGCTTGTCCGCCAGCATCTCCCAGAAGCCGGTGAGCGCTTTCAACTTGGCGTCGTCACGGCGGTCATCCAGTAGCCGCTGTTCCAGGATCGCTTTGTCTTCCGCGCTGAGCCATTGCGCTTTCGCCGGCCGCTCCGGCAACAACCACAAGACGGCCACGCCCAGAATGAGCGAGGGGATGCCCTCTAAAAGAAGCATCCATTGCCAGCCTTTGAGCACGCCGTCGAGACCCAAGAGCCAGCCGGAAATAGGCGCGCCGACCACGCTGGCGGCCGGCACCGCCGCCAGGAACAGCGCGATAAAGCGCGCCCGCGTCGCCTGGGGAAACCAGTAGGTCATGTACAGGATCATGCCGGGATAGAGGCCCGCCTCTGCCAGGCCCAGCAAAAATCGGAGGGTGTAAAACGAGATCGGTCCCCGGACGAACGCGGTCGCCATGGAGATCAAGCCCCAACTCACCATGATGCGGCACATCCAAAGCCGCGCGCCCACTTTCTCCAGCATCAGGTTCGATGGGATTTCGAAGAGAAAATAACCTAGAAAGAAGATGCCGGCGCCAACACCGAAGATTTGTGCCGAAAAGCCCAAATCCTGATTCATGGTGAGCGCCGCAAAACTGATATTCACCCGGTCGAGGAAGCTCGCCACATACATCAGGCACATGCAGGGGATCAGCCGCCAGGCGGCGCGCGCCAGAATCGCGTCCGCGCGCGAATCGTCCCTATTAAGATTTGCCATTCGCCCCGCCCGTTTCGGGGAGCCCTTTCCCCGTTTATTGCCGCTTGGTAATGCCGGCATTCACGCTGTGTTCAAACTCGACGTCTTATGTTGATCGTGACAGGGCTGGGACTGTCCATGTTGCGTTAAGATCTCAGCCCGTGCCGGCAGACTATCCATTCTGGAGATCGCAATGAAAACCCTTATCGTTTCCCTTGTCGCGCTTGCCGTGCTGGGCACGACCGCCGCCAGTGCCGCGACCCGCCATCACCACCGCCATCATGTGGCGCACCATCATCACCAGGCGCATCACAAGCACTAGGTCACCGGGCCGGGCGGCGCGGGATCGTAAATTGGCGCCGCCGCCCAACTCTGTTTTCCGGCCTTTTGGGGCCTTTTCCCGCTCTGGCGGACCCTGCCGGCCAACTTTTCCTTGCTGAGGCAGGGGCTTTCCCCTATATGCCCGCCCTTCAAACGGCTGCGGTCGTTGGACGCCCGGATTTCCGGGTAGCGCGGATGGCCGCGCGGGTCCGGCGAGCCAAAGCGGTAAAGGGCGGTCCGCCCTGAACCGTTCCGCAGGCCAAGACAAGGACCGGACATGGCTCTTTACGAGCATCTCCTGATCGCGCGCCAGGACATCAGCGCGCAGGCGGTGGACGCACTCGCCACCCATCTCAAGACCATCGTTGAAGGCGGCGGCGGCAAAGTCGAGAAGCAGGAATATTGGGGCCTGCGCGGCCTCGCCTACCGCATCAAAAAGAATCGCAAGGGGCATTATGTGCTCCTTAACATCAACGCCCCGTCCGCAGCGGTGATCGAGCTGGAGCGTCAGCTCAAGATCAACGAAGACGTGCTGCGCTACATCACCGTGAAGGTGGATGCGTTCGACGTCTCGTCCAGCAAGAGCCGCCGCGACGACCGCGCCGAGAAGCCGGAAGGCGAAGCCGCCGCAACCACCGAGGAGACCGCACAATGAGTTTTGGTGGCAATCGTGAAGGCCGCGGCGGCGACCGCGACAATCGTGACCGTGGCGACCGCGAAGGCGGCCGTGGCGGCGACCGCGACGGCGCTCGCCGTCCCTTCTTCCGCAGGAAGAAGACCGATCCCTTCTCCGGCGCCAACGCGCCCAAGATCGACTACAAGGATGTGAAGCTGCTGCAGCGTTACATCTCCGAGCGCGGCAAGATCGTGCCGTCGCGCATCACCGCCGTCTCGACCAAGAACCAGCGCACCCTGGCGAACGCGATCAAGCGTGCTCGTTTCATGGCGCTGCTTCCTTACGTCGTGAAGTGAGGGCCTGAACCATGCAAGTCATTCTGCTCGAACGGGTCGAGAAGCTGGGCCAGATGGGCGACGAAGTCCGGGTCAAGGACGGTTTTGCCCGTAACTTTCTCTTGCCCAAGAAGAAGGCGCTGCGCGCCACCAAGGCCAACCGGGAATATTTCCAGACCCAGAAGGCGCAGCTCGAAGCCCATAATCTGGAGCGCAAGAAGGACGCCGACGCCATCGCCAAGAAGCTGGACGGCAAATCCTTCATGCTGCTGCGCCAGGCGGGCGACCGCGGCCAGCTTTATGGTTCGGTCTCGCCCCGCGACGTGGCGTCCGTGGTCGAAGCCGGCGGCTTCACCATCGACCGCCATCAGGTCCAGATCAGCCAGGCGATCAAGGCCATCGGCCTCTTCACCGTTCCGGTGGTGCTGCACCCCGAAGTGCGGGTGAACATCACCGTCAATGTCGCCAGGAGCGAGGACGAAGCCGAACGCCAGGCGCGCGGCGAAGACGTGCTAGCCGAACGCACGGAACAGGAAGAAGCCAAGGCCGCGGCCGAAGAGATGTTCGAGGAAGGCGCTGGTCCCAAAGAGGAAGGCGAAGGCTCGGAACAAGAATCTGCCGAGGCCTGATCCGCTTCGCATAAATGGAAAAAGCCCGGATTAATGCCGGGCTTTTTTATTTGTTCAACATTCAAATTCACGGTCAGCAATCCGCGCGGGATGACGAAGCGGCCGCTTGTTCTGATCCAACTCCCATGTGTGCCGCACCCTGGGTCCCCGCCTTCGCGGGGGTGAGCCGCGACCGTGGCGAACGCTTTTCTAGTTCGCCTTGCTCACAAGAAAAGCTAGGCGGTTTTTCTTTTTCACGTTCGGCCGATCAATCCACCAGCGACTGCCCCAGCCTGTCCATCAGCAAATTGGTGCCATGCTCGCGCGAGCCGGCATCGTCATAACCGTCGAGATAATCGCCATATTCGGTCAGGACGAATTTGGCGCCCTTCCCTTCAGAACGGATCTCGATGGCCGCCTGAGACACGGAAATCTTCCGGTCGTCCACGAACATGTTGTAGGTGTAGATAATCCGCGCCTCACCTTTTTCGGTGGGCGGCACGATATCGCGATAGACGCATTCAAAGCGCGTCACCATGCCGCTTTCCCACCGCCCCGCCAGCGTTTCGATGCCGCCTTCGCGAAAATCGAAGCTGCGCGACACCAGCGTCCATTGGCCGGGCCCGGAAAACCATTTGTCCTTGGCTTTTTCGTCCGCGAAGGCTTGAAAGACGCGCGCGGGCGCCGCGTCATAGACTTTGGTGATGGTGAAGCTGGCATGGACGATGGAACGGCTGGTCATGATTTTTCTCGCTGGGATCGTTATTGGCGGACATAATGGAAGCGCATCACGTGGGGCTCGAAGCGTTTAGCCTCGGCGATGCGAAAGCGGCTTTTGTGGGCGCCGTCGAAAAAGCGAATGCCTTCGCCCAACAGCACGGGATTTAGAAACATCCAATATTCGTCGATTGCGTCCAGCGCCTGAAAGCTTTTGACCAGTCCGGGGGCGCCAAAGATCAAAAGGTCTTTGCCTGACTTTTCCTTCAGCGCCAGAATGTCGTTGGCATCGCGATGAAGCTTCGTGTTGTTCCAATCGCATTTGTCCAAGGTGCGGGAGAAAGTAATCTTCTCGACATCCTGCACCCAGCGGGCATGGGCACGCCGGTCCTCTGGCGCCTTCTCGTCATCCAACACGGTCGGCCAATAGCCACGCATCATGCCATAGGTGGTACGGCCATAGACCGCCGCTCCCGCCGTTGCGATCACACGGTCTGCATCCTCGAAGATGGCAGGATTGACCGTGATCCAATCCATTTCCCCCTTCGGACCGGCGCAAAATCCATCGAGCGACAGATGGATCAAGGAAATCAATTTTCTCATTTTTCGGTCTCCGGTTTGGTCTGATCCAAGAAAGCGCCCAGGCGATCGAGATTGCGTTCCCACATCTGGCGGCGCTCGGTGATCCAATGTTCCGCTTCGGACAAGACATTCGGCGCGAGACGGCAGGTACGAACCCGCCCCGCTTTCTCGCTTTGGACGAGACCGCTCTCCTCCAAAACTTTCAGATGCAGCATGACGGCCGGCAGCGACATGGGCAGCGGCCTGGCCAGTTCGCTGACGCTGGCGGGCCCCGCGGCCAGCCGGTCCATCATGGTCCGCCGGGCGGGGTCCGCCAGGGCCTGAAACGCCAGATCAAGATTAGCCTGATAGTTAAGCATATACTTAACTATCAGGTGCGGAAGCCTTTCGTCAAGCCCAAGCAGATGCGCCTTGTCCCGCGCGGCAAGATGAACCTTGGGCCGCATTGCGCGTCGGCCCCGGAGCGGGCTAATTAGCGCGCGGGCTCAAGGGCTTCCCCGAAAATCGGGCCAGCGACAAGGATTTTCCATTGAGTGACATTTTCCGCGAAGTCGAAGAAGACGTCCGCCGCGAAAAATTAGAGAAATTCTGGAAGGCCTATGGCGACTATGTCATCGCCCTGGTCGCGCTGATTATCGTGGGCATCGCCGGCTTCGAATTGTGGCAGCGCTATCAGGCGAGCCAGCGGGACAAGGCTTCGGTTGCCTTCTCGGCCGCCCAGCGCATCGCCGACCCCAAAACCGCGGCTGTCGCCTTCTCCGACCTGGCCAAGACCGCGCCCAGGGGTTACGCCCTGCTCGCTAAGCTGGAGCAGGCCAACAGCATGCTGGCATCGGGCCAGCGCGACGGGGCGCTGGCGCTCTACAAGGAAATCACGGAGCAGGAAAAAGGCGGCACCGGCGCCGTGGCCCGGCTGCGGCTGGCCTGGGCCCAGGCCGACACCCTGTCGCGCGCCGATCTGGAAAATCTGCTAGCGCCGCTGCGCACCGCGGGCAGCGTGTGGAAGCCCAACGCGGACGAGATTCTCGCCTATAGCGACTATCACAACAACCAGACCGCCAAGGCGCTGGAAGAATTCGACGCGCTGGCCAAGGATCCCAACTCGCCGCAAACGCTTCAGCGGCGCACGCAAGCCATGGCGGCTTTCCTGAAACAGGGCGGGGCCAAGGATTTCGGCACCGTGCCGCCGCCGCTGCCCACCCCCGCGCCCGGCGCGGTTGCTCCCGCAACGCCGGCGGCGCCGGCCACACCAGCGGCACCCGCCACGCCATGACCCTGTCCTCCAAGCGTTTGCGGATTGTCTCAGCGCTCGCGCTCGCGCTTATGGTTAGCGGCTGCGAAACCTGGGAAGACATTGGTGACACGGTGGGCGACTGGTTTGCGCCCAGCAACAAAAGCAAACTCAAGGGCGAACGCATTCCGCTGACCGCGCTGGACGATGCGTTGAAGCCCGATGCAGCGTTGAACAGCACGCCGGTCGTATTGCCGCCACCCTATCGCAATCCGGAATGGACGCAGCCCGGCGGTTTCGCCTCCAACGCGGTCTATCATCTGGAAGCCAATGGCCATCTGCGCCAAATCTGGGATGCCGATGCCGGCAAAGGTTCGGACTCGTCATCGCGCCTCACCGCTTCGCCGGTGGTGGGTGGTGGGCGAATTTTCGTCCTGGATTCCGAGGCGCATGTTTATGCCTTCGACGCCCGCAACGGTGAAGCCGTCTGGGACAAGCGGCTAGCGCCTAAGAACGGCACCGACATGCCCACGCTCTGGGGCATGCTGGGCAAGCCCAACACCATCCAGCCGGTGACAGGTATGGGGGGCGGCGTCGCCTATGATGCGGGCAAGATCTTCGCGACCTCGGGCTTCGGCGTCCTGATCTGCATGGACGCCGCCACCGGCCGCGAAATCTGGCGCCGTGACCTGAAAGTGCCCATCGTCAATGCACCCGTGGTCAATGGCGGGCGCATATTCTTTTCAACCCATGACAATCATCTCTATGCCTTCGCGGAAGCCGATGGCCGCACTCTGTGGGACCAGCAGGGCGTGGCGGAATCGGCCGGTATTCTTTCCTCCACCAGCGCCGCGGTCTCCGGCCAGTTCGTGATCGCGCCTTATACGTCGGGCGAATTGTTCGCGCTGCGC
>Ga0134128_10002616_pt1 | contig 22195 bp, 21 predicted proteins | sample KB31754_FD_96462 | JGI IMG/M metagenome (GOLD analysis project Ga0134128, IMG submission 96462) | Terrestrial soil microbial communities with excess Nitrogen fertilizer from Kellogg Biological Station, Michigan, USA - KB3-175-4 | ecosystem: Environmental > Terrestrial > Soil > Unclassified ... | reverse complement strand
GGCGCCCGGCTTCGCCGCCCGCTCTCTCCTACGCCGATCCTGTGCCGGGCCGGGGCCCCTTGGCCCCAGCCCGGCGTTCCTCGCTAAGCATGGCAGGTGCTTCGCGCCAAAAGAAAGCGGGCCGGAGTTTTCCGGCCCGGTATGATCTCAGCCCGCCTGCGTCCGGAACTGTTCACTGTTCACCGTTCACCGTTCACGGTTAACGGTTCACTGGCTTATGCGGTAATCGCACGCACATTCACGAACTTCCCCAAACGCCCGCGGTTCACGAACTCGACGACCCCGGCGGCGCGGGCGTAAAGGGTGTCATCCTTGCCGCGACCGACGTTTTCTCCCGGCTTGAAGGGTGTGCCGCGCTGGCGCACCAGGATGGCGCCGCCCTGGACCTGCTCGCCACCGTAGCGCTTCACGCCCAGCCGTTGTGCATTCGAATCCCGTCCGTTGCGGGAACTGCCCAATCCTTTTTTGTGTGCCATGGTGTCTCTCTACCTCTCGCTAGGCCTGAATCTCGCTGATGCGCACCCGCGTAAATGCCTGGCGGTGCCCCTGCAGCTTTTTGTACTGCTTTTTGCGCTTGTAATGAAACACCAGCACCTTGGCCGCCTTCGCCTGGCCCAGCACCGTGCCCTTGACCTTGACCCCGGCGCCCGGACGCAGCGCCCCGGCGCCATCGCCCACCGCCAGCACGTCGGTCAGCTCGACTTCCGCCCCTGCCGTCTGCGGCAGCTTCTCCAGCCGCAACTCGTCGCCCGGGCTCACCCGGTACTGTTTTCCGCCACTGCGTATCACCGCGTACATAGACACCTTCCCCTACGGACGTAAACCGTAAGTATAGCAGGGTACGCGGGGAAACGCTTCAGGCCGTATGGCTCAGTTCGCTCAGCGTGGAGGCGGCCGCCGATTCACTCGCCGGCGGTGGCGGCACGGTGGGGCGCCCCATCACCTCTTCCCAAGTATGGGGATAGGCCATCATGCAGCGCGAACACCGCAGGCCGTAAGTGCCGTCCGCCCAGCGCGCCCGCAGCCAGCGGTGATGGCAGGTTGAGCGCTGCCAAGCTCGCAACATCCCATCCCAACCATCCCAGATCGCCTTTGCCATCGCCATCCCCCTCCTTCTGCGCAAGGCAGAGCTCCTGACTATTCGATGAAAGGAGAAAAAAATAGGATGCGCTTGTGGCGCATCCTATTTTTCTGGGCGGGGTCCCCGCAACCGGGGTCCCCCCGCTGGTGGGATGACTACTTCTTCTTCTTGGCGGTCTTTTTTGCGGCCTTCTTCGCAGGTTTCTTGGCAGCCATAGTGTCCTCCTTTGCCTGGCGGTTCACACCCCTTTATCTAGGGCTGTGGAAATCACCACCCAACATATATGGCTTCCACTACGGCAAGTCAAGAAAAATCGTCAGCCTCTCAGTTTTTTTCTGGGTACGCCCTGGCCCCTATTCCCGGGCCCCTGTTCCCTTGCTCTGCAACTTGCGTGACTTCTCCTCCACCTTGCGCACCAGTTCCTGCTTGAACTCGACCAGCTTCTTCGCCAGCGCGGCGTCCGACAGCGCCAGCATCTGTGCGGCGAGCACGGCGGCATTGGTTCCGCCGCCCACCGCCATGGTGGCCACCGGCACACCGGCGGGCAGCATCGCGGTCGAAAGCAGGGCATCGAAACCGGCCAGCGGCGTGGTGGCCAGCGGCACGCCAATCACGGGCAGGGTGGTCTCGGCCGCCAGCGCGCCGGCCAGCGCCGCCGCCGCGCCCGCGCCGGCGATCAGCACCTTGAGGCCGCGTGCGGCGGCGGTGCGGGCAAACTCGGCGGTGCGCGCCGGCGAGCGATGGGCGGAGATGATGTCCATGGTATGGGGGATACCGAACTTGGTCAGTTGATCGGCGACTTGCTGCATGACCGGCAGATCGGTGTCACTGCCCATCAGAATGGCGACCAGAGGCGTAGCGGAAGTGGATGACATGTTTCTCCTTGAAGGGTTATGAATGGGCGCTGGAGGCGCCGATATCGCGGCGGTACTGCATGCCGCGGAACTGGATGGATGCGAGGGCGCGGTAGCAGGGCGCCAGGGCCTGGGCCAGAGTGTCGCCCCGGGCGGCGACAGCCAGCACCCGCCCGCCGTTGGTTTCCCACCCCCGCGCACCGCGCCGCGTGCCGGCATGGAAGACGGTGGCGCCCGGGTCGCCGGGGAATTGTCCGGCGGGGTCGAGGCCGGCGATGGCCTCGCCTTTCAGATAGCCGCCCGGATAGCCGCCGCTGGCCGCCACCACACAGGCGGCGGCGCCGGGCAGCGGCAGGTCGCCGCCGCTGGGCGCCAGCCCGCCGCGCGCGGCGGCCAGCAGCAGTCCGGCCAGATCGCCCGGCCAGCGCGGCAGAATGGCCTGCGCCTCGGGATCGCCGAAGCGCACGTTGTACTCCAGCACCCGCGGCCCGTGCGGGGTGAGCATCAGGCCGCAGTAGAGCACGCCGACGAAGGGCGTGCCCGCCCGCGCCATGCCGGCCAGGGTGGGGGCCACGATGCCGCGCTCGACCGTGGCTCGCAGTTCCGGCGGCAACAGCCCGGCACTCGACACCGCGCCCATGCCGCCGGTATTGGGTCCATGGTCGCCGTCCAGCAGGCGCTTGTGGTCGCGCGCGACGGGCAGAAGCTGATAACGCTCGCCGTCGCATACCGCCAGCACGCTCAACTCCGGGCCGCTCAACCGCTCCTCAATCACCACCCGCGTCCCGGCGGCGCCCGCCAGCTCGCCCGCCAGCATCTGTTCCAGCGCCCGGTCCGCCTCCTCCGGCGTGTCGGGCACCACCACGCCCTTGCCCGCCGCCAGCCCGTCGGCCTTGATCACCACCCGCGCGCCAAAGGCGGCCAGCGCCCGCCGCGCCTCGACCGCCCCGGCGGCGGCGACGAAACGCGCCGTCGGGATGTGATGGCGGGCCATGAACTCCTTGGCGAAGATTTTGCTCGACTCCAGTTGCGCCGCCGCCCGCAAAGGGCCGAAAACGGCCACGCCCTGGTCCCGCAGCGCGTCGGCGATGCCCGCCGCCAGCGGCGCTTCCGGCCCCACCACCACCAGCTCCGCGCTCTGCGCCCGCACCGCCTGCAACACCTCGCCGGCGGCGCAGGGATCGCCCGGCAGGCAGGTGATGCCGCTCGCCGCCATGCCGTCGCTGCCCGGCAGGGCGCACACCGCCTCCACCTGCGGCGACTGTTGCAGCTTCCAGGCCAGCGCATGTTCGCGCCCGCCGCCGCCCAGCACCAGCAGCTTCATTCCGTTCTCTCCTCCACCGCCAGCGCCCCGGTGAGCGAACGCACCGCGTCCACGCCGTGGCGGCGGCAGAACTGCCGCAACTCACCCAGCACGTTCTCGGTGGCTTTGGGGTCCCAAAAGTTCATGGTGCCGATCTGCACCGCGCTCGCTCCGGCCAGCAAAAACTCCACCGCGTCGCTGCCGCTGGCGATGCCCCCCAACCCCAGGATGGGCAGCCCCACGGCGCGGTGCGCCTCGTACACCATGCGCAGCGCCAGCGGCTTGATCGCCGGTCCCGACAGCCCGCCCACCACGCGGGCAAACCGCGGCCGGCGCGTCTCGGCGTCAATCGCCATGCCCAAAAAGGTGTTGACCAGCGAGAGCGCGTCCGCCCCCGCCCCGGCCGCCGCCTCGGCCATCGCGGCGATGCTGGTGACGTTGGGGCTGAGCTTGACGATCAAAGGCCGCCGCGCCGCCTGCTTGGCGGCGCGCACCAGTTCGGTGAGCAACCCGCGATCGGTGCCGAAAACCATGCCCCCGCAGGCGGTGTTGGGGCAACTGGCATTGAGTTCGTAGGCGGCGATCCCCTCGCCGCGATTCAGCTCCTCAATCACCGCCACATAGTCCTCGATGCTTTCGCCGAAGACGTTGGCGATCACCACCACCCCCAGCTTCCGCAGCTGCGGCAAGCGGCTGGAGACGAACGCCGCGGCCCCAATGTTCTGCAGCCCCACCGAGTTCAGCATCCCGGCCGCGGTCTCAAACAGCCGCGGGCTGGGGTTGCCGGGCATGGGCAAACGCGACAGCCCCTTGGTCACCACCGCCCCCAGTTGCGCCAGGTGGACAATGTCGGCAAACTCATTGCCGTACCCGAAGGTGCCGCTGGCGGCGATCACCGGGTTGTCGAGACGCACGCCGGCGATGTCCACGCTCAGGTCCATGAAAGTCCGGGTTCTATAATAATCGCCTATGCCCGCCTTTCCTCCGGTGGACCAACAGATGGCCCTGCTCGCCAAGGGCGCGGTCGAGATCATCGCCCCCCAGGAACTGCGCGCCCGCCTCACCGCCGCCCAGGCCAGTGGCCGCCCGCTGCGGGTCAAGGCGGGATTTGACCCCACCGCCCCCGACCTCCACCTCGGCCACACCGTGCTGCTGCGCAAGCTCAAGCACTTTCAGGACCTCGGCCACGAGGTCACCTTCCTGATCGGCGATTTCACCGGCATGATCGGCGACCCCACCGGCCGCAGCGACACCCGCCCCCCGCTCTCCCCCGAGCAGATCCAGGAAAACGCCGCCACCTACCGCGCCCAGGTCTTCAAGCTGCTGGACCCGGAACGCACCCGGGTGCGCTTCAACAGCGAGTGGCTGGCCACCTTGCGCGCCGATGAGTGGGTGCGGCTGTGCGCCAAATCCACCGTCGCCCGCATGCTCGAGCGCAACGACTTTCATGCCCGCTACCACGCCGGCCAGCCCATCTCCATTCACGAGTTCCTCTACCCCCTGGCCCAGGCCTACGACTCCGTCGCCCTGAAGGCGGATGTCGAGCTGGGCGGCACCGACCAGAAATTCAACCTGCTCCTCGGCCGCGAGATCCAGCAGGAGTACGGCCTCGCGCCCCAGATCGTGCTTACCATGCCACTGCTCGAAGGCCTCGACGGGGTGCGCAAGATGTCGAAGTCGTTCGGCAACTACGTGGGCATCACCGAGGACGCCCCCACCATGTTCGCCAAGCTGATGTCCATCTCCGACGAATTGATGTGGCGCTACTGGCTGCTGCTCACCGATCTGGGCGAGTCGGACATCACCCTTCGCCGCCAGGCGGTCGCCGCCGGCACCCTCCACCCCATGGACGTCAAGAAAGACCTTGCCCGGCAGATCACCGCCGACTTCCACCCGGCGGCCGCCGCCCACGCCGCCCGGCAGGAGTTCGAGCGCGTGGTGCAGGGCGGCGCGGCCCCGGCTGAGGTGGCCGACATTGCCGTGGTGCTCAGCGACCGGCTGGATAAAATGCTGGCCGAAGCCGCCCTCGCCCCCTCGGTGAGCGAGGCCGCGCGGCTGATCAAGTCCGGTTCGGTCTCCGTCGCCGGCGCGGTCCAACGGGACATCAAACTTCCCGCCCCCCTCGCCCCCGCCACCCTGGTCAAGGTCGGCAAGCACCGCTTCGCCCGGCTGGTCAGCCGGTAGAATGAAGATCATGAGGGTCCAGAAAGCGATCTTCGCGGCTGCCCTGCTGCTCTGCCCCCTCCTCCTCGCCGCCCAAACGGCGCGGGTGACCTATATGCGCAGCTTCAAGCAGTCCCGGCCCGCCTTCCTGCAGATCGAGATCGCCCGGGATGGCGCCGCCCGCTATCAGGCCCGCGAAGTGGACACCGACCCCCTCTCCACCCTCGACTTCACCGCCTCCCCGCAGACGGTCCAGGAAATCTTCGCCGCCGCCGCCGCCCTGCACGACTTTGCCCACCCCTTGCAGTCGCCGCAGCCGGTCGCCTACACCGGTGACAAGATGCTGGCCTTCGACGACGGCGCCCATCACCAGTCGCAGTCCTTCACCTACACCACCGACAAGCCGGCCGCCAAGCTGGTGGGCTTGTTCGAAAAAATCTCGGTCACCGGTATGAACGCCATCCGCCTCCAGCGCGCCCTGCAGTATCAGCCCCTCGACGTGCTGGCGCTGATGAACCACATCCAGGACGACTGGTCCAGCCACCTGATGGCCGAACCCCAGCTCCTCGCCCCCACGCTGGAGAAGCTGGTCAGCGACGGCAACGCCATGTCCGCCGCCCGCCACCGCGCCGAAAAGCTGCTGCAAGCCCTGCAAAAGAAGTAGCTCGCTCAACGCCACTTTCAGGCGCCAAACGGCTGCTCGATGGACGGCGACTGCGGCGTAAACCACTCCGCGCCCGCCGGGGTGATGTGCATGTCGTCCTCGAGCCGCACCCCGAACTCGCCCACGATGTAGATGCCGGGCTCGTCGCTGAAGGTCATGTTGACCTCGATCTTGCGCGGGTTGCCCCGCACCAGGTAGTACCACTCGTGCCCGTCGAGGCCGATGCCGTGGCCCAGGCGATGACCGAAGTACTTGTAGTCGGGGCCGTAGCCGGCGTCGGAGACGACCTTGCGGGCGGCCGCGTCCACGTCGCCCATCGCCACCCCGGGCTTGGCGGCTTCCCGCGCCGTGGTCTGTGCCTTCTGCACGATGTCGAAGACTTTTTTCATCTTGTCGGTGGCCTTGCCCAGCACGAAGGTGCGGGTGATGTCACTCTGATAGCCTTCGACCGTGCAGCCGTCGTCGAGCATCAGCACCGTGCCCTCTTCGATCTGCTGCGGCTCGATCGAGCCGTGCGGCAGCGCGGTGTACTTGCCCACGTTGATGCTGGCGCCGCCGCGCAGCCCCTGGCGCGCATAGGCGGCGTCAATCCATTGGCCCACCTGGACCTGGGTCATCCCCGCCTGCAGCCCCTTCCATACAGCGTGGTAGACGGCCAGGGTGGCGTCGTTGGCGATCTGCATCAGCGCCAGCTCGGCCGCGCTCTTCACCGAACGGCACCCGGCGGTGACCGGCGTGCCGCTCACCAGGTGCGCCCGCGCGGCGGCTTCGCCGATGCCGGTGGACATGAAGAACGGCACCTGCTCCTCGATTCCGATCCGTCCGGTCGCCATCTTTAGATCGGCCAGCGTGCGGGCGATCAGCGTGTAGGGGCTTTCGTCCTCCTGCCAGGTGCGCACGTCATGGCCGAGGAAGCTGGCCCGCTGGATCTGCTCCAGCGCCCGGTTCTTCTCAAACGCCGGGGTGATGTAGATGGGATCGCCCTTTTGCGGCAGCAGCATCCCCATGGTGCGCTCGCTGTTAAACCAATGCATGTTGGTGTAGTAGGCAAGCGAGCTGCCGCCGCGCATGAACAGCGCGTCCATCTTGTTCTGCCCCATCAGCTCCTGAGCCTTGCGCAGGCGCTGCTCGCGCTCGGCGTCGGTGATGGGAACAATCTTCGGCGTCACCGGCTGCAGCGCCAGGATCGAATCCGGCAGTTTGGCCGCCCCGGCGCCGTCCCCGGCGCTGCTAGCGGGAGCAGCCGACTGGCCACAACCGGCCAGCACCACAGGCAGAGCGGCAGCTCCCAGGGCGGAAGTCTGCAGAAAACGGCGGCGGGAAGGAGTGGACATTGGTTTTCCTCGCGCCGACTATAGCAGAATAGAAAGCGGTTGCCCATGCACCGTCTGCTGGCTATCTATCCCGGCTCCTTCGACCCGCCCACCCTCGGTCACCTCGACGTGATCGAGCGCGGACACCGCATTTTTCCCCGTCTACTGGTGGCGGTGCTGCGAAATGCCGATAAGCAGGCTATGTTCACCGCCGCCGAGCGGGTCGAGATGCTGCGTGAGGCCACCCGCCATCTGGAAGGGGTCGAGGTGTGCGATTTCCAGGGCCTGCTGGTGGACTTTGCCCGCCAGCGCGGCGCCGGAGTGCTGGTGCGCGGCATCCGTGCCATCAGCGACTACGAGTACGAGTTTCAGATGGCCTGGATGAATCGCCGCATGTCGCCCGACCTGGAGACGGTCTTCCTCATGCCCGGCGCCGACTTCGCTTATCTCAGCTCGCGGCTGGTGAAGGAAGTGGCGGCCGGCGGCCGCTCCGTCGCCGGTATGGTGTCGCCGGCGGTGGAGGCGCGCCTGCAGGCCAAGCTGGCCGTCAAGGCGGGAGAAGTATGAGCCAGACCCCAGTGGATACCGCACTCGCCGCCCGCACCCGCCGCATCGCCGTCTCCGCCACGGCGGCCATGCTGCACGCCGCCGGACAATTGCGCGCCGAGGGCCGTAACCTGGTGGATCTGGGGGTCGGGGAACCGGACTTCCCCACCCCCGAGCACATCAAGCAGGCGGCGGCCGCCGCTCTGGCCCACAACCAGACGCGCTACACCGACATCGCCGGCCTGGCGGCGCTGCGTCAAGCCGTGGCCACCGCCCATGCCCGCGACTACGGCTCGGTGTACCCGCCCGAGCAGGTATTGGTCACCGTCGGGGGCAAGCACGGCCTGTTCAACGCCACCCAGGTGCTGGTGGATCACGGCGACGAGGTCATCGTCCCCGCGCCTTACTGGGTCAGCTTCACCGAACAGATTCGCTATGCCGGCGGCACGCCGGTCATCGTCTCGACCGATGAGTCGCAGGGCTTCACCCTAACGGTCGGCGCCATCGAAAAGGCGCTGACGCCGCGCACCAAAGTCATTCTGCTCAACTCGCCCTCCAACCCCTCGGGGGCGGTGTTCCCGCCCGAGACCTTCCGTGCCCTTCTCGACCTCTGCCGCCACCGCGGCTTGTGGCTGTTGAGTGATGAGTGCTACGCCCAACTCAGCTATGACGCCCCTCCGTACAGCGTGGCCGGAGAGCCGGGCGCAGACGAGCGGGTCATCATCTCCGGTTCGCTGTCCAAGACCTACGCCATGACCGGCTGGCGCATCGGCTACACCCTGGCGCCGCCGGCGGTGCACAAGGCCATGAACAGCCTGCAGAGCCACACCACCAGCAACACCACCACCTTCGCCCAGTACGGTGCCATCGCCGCGCTCACCGGCACGCAGCAGCCGGTGGCCGACATGCGCACCGCCTACCGCGGACGGCGGGAAGTGATCGTGGCCGGCCTCAACGCCATCCCCGGCGTGCGCTGCGTCCGGCCCGCGGGCGCATTCTACGCCTACGCCAATGTGGGGCACTTCCTGGGCGGGAAAGGCCCGAAGAACACCATGGAGTTCTCCCACCGCCTGCTGCGCGAGGCGGGCGTGGTTTCAGTCCCCGGCGAAGCCTTCGGCACCACCGAACATGTGCGCTTCTCCTACGCCGCCTCCATCCCGATGATCGAAGAGGGCCTGCGCCGCCTGCGCGATTTCTGCGCTGCGATTGGCTAACCCTTCTGCCAGACGTACTGGTCGGGCGCGGGCACGGCCGCCAGGCCGGCCAGATTGTCGCTGTTGACGCCGTCGGGGAAGAAGCCACCCGAGGTGCAGCCGCTACAGTGGAAAACAATGTCCAGCGCCTGCCGCGGGCTGCGGATCGGGGTCAGCCCCTGCACCGTGGTCGAGAAGTAGCGGTAGTTCCCCACCGGGATATCCACCGCGTCGAGCGGCCCCAGCGAGTCATTATCAATTTCATCCTGCAGCAGCTGATAGCGAATGTTGGCGGCGTGCTCGCCCTCGGCGGCCAAAATGCGGGCGGCAGTGCCGAGGATCAGCTTGCTGGTGATATAGGGCGCGGCGCCGCCATAAGCGCTGACGCCGGTATCCTCGAAGGCGCGCGCCAGGGTCAGAAACTCGGCCTGGTTGGCGAACCCGACGCCCAGCGCGTCCAGGTTGATGGCCGGCTTGGCTACCGCGGCCGACCCCAGCAGTTGGCGCAGCAGAGCTACGTGGGCGCGCTCGTCCTGGGCGATCTGGGTGGCGATGGCCAGCCTCTCGGGGTGGAGAAACGGAACCTGCGCGCCGCCGGTGGTCGGCCCCGCGGTCCCTGTGCCGGAAGTCCCGATGCCGAAGGCATCGATGTGCTGGCCGGTGGTGGCCACGGTGTAGAACTCGGCTTCGAGGTATTCGAGGTTGAGCGCGAAGTTGGCAATGTCGGCATCGGTGACCGGCTTGGCCATGGGCGAGGCCTGCCGCCGCACCGCCGCTTTGAGCAACGGCTGGGCGCTCAGGCCGAGGCCGCCCGCTACCGCCGCCACCGTGCCCGCGCTGGTGATCGCGGCCGCCTTCATGAACTGCCGCCGGCCATGGGTTTCTGTGAGGAAGGACATGAGGTTGGTTTCCTAATCATCGAGAGTCCAGCGCTTCGCGCCGGCAGCGGATGTGAACGCCCCCTCCAGCGCCGGGTTGAGTGTACTCAGCATTTCGCCTGAGGATCAGCCGTTCGGGGCGGGTACGCAGCGGTTTGCTACACTGAAATCGCTGTGCCGCTCTACGAATACGAATGCACCCGTTGCCATAAGCGGGTGGAAAAGATCCAATCGTTTTCCGCTGAACCCCTGCGCGAGTGCGCTTACTGCGGCGGTGAGTTGGAGAAGCTGATCTCGGCGCCGGCGATTCAGTTCAAGGGCTCGGGCTGGTACGTCACCGACTACGCCAAGTCGTCAGGCGCATCCTCCCCGGCCAGGGAGTCCAAAGAATCGAAGGACTCGAAACCGGCCTCGGACAGCAAAGCCGCCGACAGCACCCCGGCGCCGGCGACCCCCGCCGCCCCCACGTCCAAGCCTTCGAGCGAGTGAACCGGTGGCGGTGACGCTCACCATCCTGGGCAGTGGCAGCCGCGGCAACGCAGCCCTGCTGGCCACCGATTCCACCTGCATTCTGCTCGACTGCGGCTTCAGCCGCCGCGAGCTCTTGCGCCGCATGGCCCTGTGTGGCTGCCCACCCGAGCGGCTGAACGCCGTGCTCATCACCCACGAGCACACCGACCACGTCGCCGGCCTGCCCCGCCTCGCCGCCTCGGTCGCGGCACCGGTCTTCATCAACCCCGGTACCCGCGATGCCATGGGCCGCGCCGGCGACGAGCTGCCCCGGGTCGAGAGCTTCACCCCGGGTCAGAGCTTCACCATCGGCGACATTGAGGTCAGCGCCTTCACCATCTCCCATGACGCCGCCGACCCGGTCGCCTTCCGCTTCCGCGCCGCCGGGGTGCGGGTGGCCTTCGTCACCGACCTCGGCTATATGGCCGCCAACGTCGCCGACCAGGTGCGCGGCGCCGATTGCCTGGTGCTCGAATCGAATCACGATCTCGAAATGCTCAAAACCGGCGGCTACCCTTGGCCGCTGAAACAGCGGGTGCTGAGCCGCGTGGGCCACCTCTCGAACGCCGGGTTGGCCGAGTTCCTGACCGGCGAGTTTGACGGCGCCGCCGCCCACCTCGTGCTGGCCCATCTGAGCGAGAACAACAACCTCCCCCACTTGGCCCAAATCTCCGCCGAGCGCGCCCTCGCCCCCCGCCTCTTCCGCCCCCAACTGCACCTGGCGCAGCAGGATGCCCCGCTGCCCGCCATCGTCCTTTAAGCTGGAAGTAGCATGAACCTGAAGAACCTGCCCCTGGGCTCCGCCGCCCCCGAGCGCGTCAACGCCATCATCGAGATCCCCAAAGGTACCCGCACCAAGTACGAGTACGACCCCCAGTTGGGCATTTTCCGCCTCGATCGTGTCCTCTATTCGTCCATGTTTTACCCCACCGCCTACGGCTTTTTGCCCAGCACCCTGGCCGCGGACGGCGACCCGGTGGACATCCTCATCCTGATCAGCGAGCCGCTCGACGTGGGCGTAATGGTCGAAGCCTGGCCCATCGGCCTACTCAAAATGCGCGACGAGAAGGGGGAGGACGACAAAGTTCTGGCGGTAGCCACCCATGACCGCAGCTACCGGGAAATCCGTGAGCTGGAGCATGTCGCCGAGGACGAACTCCGCCTCATTGAGCACTTCTTCCGGACTTATAAGACCCTGGAGCACAAAGACGTCCTCAGCCAGGGCTGGCTGGGCCGCAGCCACGCCCACCTGCTCATCGCCCAGGGGCGGGCCGAGTACGACACACACGCCCAAAAGCCCTAGTTCGGGTAACCGAAAGTCCACTTGCCGCTTCTTTCCTTGACCCCCCGCCGCAGCGGCTGCTACGCTCTTTAAGATTGCGCAAACGCTACTACATCTTCATGGTCACCCATGACTGGGATGGCCAGATGCGCCGCATACCCGTGCCGGTCAAGTGGGTGGTGGTGTTTGTGGTCTGCGCCCTGGTGGGCGTCGGCACCCTCGCCGGCCTCGCCGGTTCCTACGGCCGCATGTTGACCAAGGTGGCCGCCTTCAACGAGTTGCGCAGCCGCCAGAACTTGCTCGAACAGCAGCTCTCCAGCTCCCGCCACGACGCCGACCAGTACAAGGCCGAGGTGGCCAGCCTGGGCAGCCTGGCGAGCGAGGTCAGCGCCCTCTACAACTTCAAGCACAACAGCAGCCTCAAGGACAGGGTCCGCAACGCCAGCCGCACCCCCGAACTGCCCGAGACGCCCAGCGACGGCGCCGCCCCCGACACCCTGCTGTACCGCAACTCGCTCAACAGCTTCCAGGTACTGGAAACCAGCGCCCTGCAGGCCTCGCTCCCGGGCCGCTTCAACGGCTTCGGCACCGCTGTCTGGCAGCCCGACATGTGGCCGGTGCGCGGCCGCATCACCAGCAGCTTTGGCGAGCGCATTGACCCGTTCGAGGGTGAAGGCGCATTCCACGCCGGTCTCGATATCGCCGTCGGCTACGGCACCCCGGTACACGTCACCGCCGACGGCATCGTCATCTTTGCCGGCGTCGAGAACGGCTACGGACGCACCGTCATCGTGGACCACGGCCATGGTATCCGCACCCTCTACGCCCATATGTCGGGCCTGGCGGTGACCGTCGGTCAGCATCTGGACCGCGACGAAGTGGTCGGCTTTGTGGGCGAATCCGGCCGCACCACCGGCGCCCATCTGCATTACGAAGTGCGCATCCAAAAAGCCCCGGTCAACCCTTACCGCTACCTGCACCCGTAGGGGCAATCAGCTTTCGGCCATCAGTACTCAGACCGGACGCGCGTCCGCTTGCTGCTCGCGTACAGCTTCTCTGGAATTATCCCGGCGGCAAGAAACCAAATGGTAGAGTATCGGCTTCCAGCGCAAGGAAGGAGCCTCACATGCCTTCCGCGCGCGCCGATTTTGTGGCGGTCGAACGATTGTCGCCTGCCGCCGTACCGCCTCCGCCTGCTGTTCCCCAGGTGGATCGCCAGCAGATCATCGCCCGCCGCCTCGCCGACGAGCGCCTGCGACTGCGTCGCGAGGCCGGCCTCGACACCGGCCCCCAGCACTTCCGCCGTCCCGAGGAGCGCGCCTTCACTGGCGAGGAGCGCGCGCAGGTCACCATCCTCTTCGGCGGGCTGACCTGGAAGCACGAGAAGCTCATCCAGGCGGCCTTCCAGGGCAATGGTTATAAATGCGAGGTGCTGCCCGACCCCGACGTGGCGGCCTTTCAGTTGGGCAAGGAGTACGGCAACAACGGCCAATGCAACCCGACCTACTTCACCGTCGGCAACCTGGTGCAGTTCCTGCAGAAGCTCGAAGCCGCGGGCGTCCCCCGGCAGGAGATCGTGGACCACTACGTCTTCTTCACCGCCGGCTCCTGCGGCCCCTGCCGCTTCGGCATGTACGAGGCCGAGTACCGCTACGCCCTGACCAACGCCGGCTTCGGCAACTTCCGCGTGCTGCTGTTCCAGCAGAACGAGGGCATCAAGGCCGCCTCGGGCGAGCCGGGGCTGAAGTTCACCGTCAACTTCGGCATGAGCATGCTCAACGCCATGCTGGCCGGAGACGCGCTCAACGACCTCATCTACCAGATCCGTCCCTTTGAGGTGAACAAGGGCGAAACCGACCGCGTCTTCCAGCAGGCGGTGGACGGCCTCTGCGAACGCCTCCGCACCCAGCGCCCCTTCGAGCTGATGGAGCGCGCTCCCAAACCGGTAGCCCGATGGCTGGCCCACCGGCCCAAGATCAGGGACGCAGGCAGCGTGCTCTGCAAAGTGCTCGATCACCTCTACGGCCGCCAGTTCCTGGGCGCGCTGCGCGAGTGTCGCGACCGCCTCAATCAAGTGGCCGTGGATCGCACCCGGGTCAGACCGGTGGTCAAGATCACCGGCGAGTTCTGGGCCCAGATCACCGAAGGCGACGGCAACTTCCACATGTTCAACTTTCTCGAACAGGAAGGCGCGCAGGTGATCGTCGAACCCATCGCCACCTGGGTGGCCTACATGATCAACCAGGTGCGGCTCAACGCCGTCGCCCGCCGCACGCTCGACGCCCCCTATCCCAAGGCCACCTGGCGGCAGCCGCGGCAGATGCTGGTCAACGAGCTGAAGTTCCGCCAAAAGTGGCTGGCGCTGGTCATCGGCGAAGCTCTCTGGTGCCATTTTTACCACCGCATCACCCGACGGCTGGGGAACATCACCCACCACCTGGTGCCACAGAAGGAGTTGGCGCGCATGGCGGCGCCCTTCTACAACAACCTCGCCCGCGGCGGCGAAGGGCATCTTGAGGTCGGCAAGAACGTCTACTACTCGGTTCACAAGCTCTGCCACATGGTGCTGGGACTGAAGCCGTTCGGGTGCATGCCGTCGTCACAAAGCGATGGCGCGCAGTCGGCGGTGGTGAGCCACTTCCCGGAGATGATCTATCTCCCCATCGAGACCAGCGGCGAGGGCGCGGTCAACGCCCACAGCCGGGTGCAGATGGCGATGGGCGAGGCCAAGGTGAAGGCCAAAGCCGAGATGGAGCAGGTGCTGCGCTCCACCGGCCTGACCCTCCCCGAAGTCCGCGCCTATGCCGCCCGGCACCCCGCGATGCGGCAGCCCTTCTACCGTGTACCCCATCCCCATGGCGTCGCCGGCACGGCGGCGCAGTTCGTGCTGCACGTCGCCCACCGTCGGCGCCGCGAGCGCTGGCTGAACCCCCTCGCCGCCCGCCGCGGCGCCAAGCAGGCCGCGGCCACCGCCGCCTGAGCAAGGACGACACTATGCCACTCCTGGTGGGTCTCGATGTAGGCTCGACCACGGTCAAGGCCGTGGCGAGCGATGCCGCAACCGGCGCCGTCATATGGCGCGACTACCAGCGCCACGAAACCAAGCAGCCGGAGAAGGTGCTGGAGTTCCTGCACCGCCTGCAGGGGGAGGCTGACCTCCATGCCGGCCGCGACCGCATCTTTATGACCGGCTCCGGGGCCGGCCCTCTGGCCGGGCTGATCGGCGCCAAGTTCGTGCAGGAGGTTACCGCCGTCGCCCTGGCGGTCGAGCAGCAGCACCCCGAGGTCTACTCGGTGGTCGAGTTGGGCGGCCAGGACGCCAAGATCATCGTTTTCAAGGATGGCGATCAGAGCGGGCGGAAGAAGAAGATCCCCTCCATGAACGACAAGTGCGCCGGCGGCACCGGCGCGGTGATTGACAAGATCAACGCCAAGCTCCAGATCCCCGCCGCCCAACTCTGCGATCAGGGCTACCACGGCATCAAGCTGCACAAAGTGGCGGGCAAGTGCGGCGTCTTCGCTGAAACCGACATCAACAGCCTGCAGAAGGCCGGCACCCCCAACGATGAGTTGATGGCTTCGCTCTTCGAGGCCATCGTGCTGCAGAACCTGAGCGTGCTCACCCGCGGCAACACGCTGCGCCCCCATGTGCTGCTGCTGGGCGGTCCCAACTCCTTCATCCGCGGGCTGCGTGAGGCCTGGCAGGCCAATATCCCGCGCATCTGGCAGGAGCGCAAGGTCGAGATCCCCGCCGGCGCGACGCCGGAAGACCTGATCCGCGTCCCCGAAAATGCCCAGTACTACGCCGCCCTCGGCGCCATCGCCTTTGGCCGCGACGAGGATGCCGAGGTCGGCATCTACGCCGGCACTGACGCCTTGCTCGACTACCTCGACGTCGGCCGCCGGGAGGAGAAGCTCAAAAGCGGCGGCAAGGGCCTGGTCGAGTCACCGGAGGCGCTGGCCGAGTTCCGCGGTCAGTTCCGCCGCGTCCCCTTCCAACCGGCTGCGTTCCCCGCCGGGGCCACCATTCAGGGCTTTCTCGGCCTCGATGGCGGCTCGACCTCGACCAAGGTCGCTCTCCTCGACGACCATCGCCAGGTGCTGGCCAAGGTGTACCAGCTCTCGAAGGGCAATCCGATCCAGGACACCATCGAGGTCATCGGCGAGCTGCGCCGCCGGGTCGAAGAGCAGGGGGCCAAGCTCGAAATTCTGGGCGTCGGCACCACCGGCTACGCCAAGGACATCCTCAAGGACGTGCTGCACGCCGATGTGGCGCTGGTCGAAACCGTGGCCCACACCGAGTCGGCGATGCTCTTCTACGACGACCCCCACGTCATCGTGGACGTGGGCGGGCAGGACATCAAACTCATCGTTCTCAAGGACGGACGGGTCAAGGACTTCAAGCTCAACACCCAGTGCTCGGCCGGCAACGGCTACTTCCTGCAGTCCACCGCCGAGGGCTTCGGCGTGCCGGTGGAAAAGTACGCCGACCTGGCCTTCTCCGCCCAGACCATGCCGGTCTTCGGCTACGGTTGCGCGGTGTTCATGCAGAGCGACATTGTCAGCTTTCAGCGCCAGGGCTGGCGGGCGGAGGAGATCCTCGCCGGCCTGGCGGCGGTGCTGCCCAAAAACGTCTTCCTCTACGTCGCCGCCATCCCCAATCTGGCGGCGCTGGGCTCGCGCTTCGTGCTGCAAGGCGGCACGCAGAACAACCTGGCGGCGGTCAAGGCCGAGGTGGATTTCATCCGCTCCAGCTTCCGCGCCTCCGGCGGCGCCCAGGGTAGCGAAGCCGCCGAGATCATCGTCCACCAGCACTGCGGCGAATCGGGCGCCATCGGCGCCGCCGTCGAGGCGCTGCGCCTGTGGCGGCGCGGACGGCAGACGACCTTCATCGGCCTCGACGCGGTGGCCGGCATCTCCTACCGGACCACCCGCAACGAAGCCACCCGCTGCTACTTCTGCAAGAACAACTGCCTGCGCACCTTCATTGACGTGCACGCGGCCGGCATGCCGGACCTCATCGCCCCCGAGTCGCTGGCCAATCCGACCTTCAAATCCAAGGTCCCTATGCAGGCCGGCGAGCAGCGCCTGATCATCGCCACCTGCGAGAAGGGCACGGTCGAGGAACTGGGGGCGATGAAGGACATCAAGTCCGGGCTCGATGCCCTGCGCGCCGCCCATCCCAACCTGGTGGACCTCGCCGCCCACGAGGCCTTCCGCATGCGGGCCCCCGAACTGGTGGCCGAGCCGCCCAGCGGCCGCGCCTGGACGGCGACGGCCAAACAGCGCGCCCTGCTGTTCGAGTCGCGCAAGCAAATCCGCATCGGTATTCCGCGCGTGCTCAACACCTACGTCTACGCGCCGTTTTACAACGGCTACCTGCAGGCGCTCGGGGTGAAGGGAGAAAACATCGTCTACGGCGACTTCACCAGCCCCGAGTTGTACCGTGCCGGCGCCAGCCGCGGAGCGATTGACCCCTGCTTCCCCGCCAAAATCGGCATTGCCCACGTCCACGACCTGCTGGCCACCAAGCACACCAAAAAACCGCTCGACGCCATCTTTTTTGCCATGGTGGATGTGCTCCACACCCCGCTCACCCACCTCACCGGCTCCAACGCCTGCCCCACCGTCACCGCCACGCCGGAGACGGCCAAGGCCGCCTTCATCAAGGAATCCAATCTCTTCGCCGAGGCGGGTGTCCGCTTCCTCGGCCCGGTGCTCAACTTCGGTGATCGCCCGCTGCTGGCCCAGCAGCTCTACCAGACCTTCAACCCCATCCTCGGCCTGAGTGAATCGGAGAACGAAAACGCCGTCGCGGCCGGATGGACGGCCATGTCCGCCTATGAAGGCGAAATGCGCCGGAAGGCCCGTCAGGTGCTCGACCAGCTCGAGCGCGAGGACCGGGTCGGTCTGGTCATGTTGGGCCGCCCCTACCACCACGACCCCGGTCTGAACCACGAGATCCTGGACGAGTTCAGCAAACTCGGCTACCCGGTGTTCTCGCAGTCGCTGCTGCCCATGGATGACGACCTGCTCGAGCGCTTGTTCGGCGCCGAGCTGCAAGCCGGCCGCATCCAGGACGCGCGGGACATCAGCGACGTCTGGAAAAATTCCTACTCGGCCTCCACCAACCACAAGATCTGGGCGGCGAAATTCACCGCCCGCCACCCCAACCTGGTGGCGCTCGAGATCTCGAGCTTCAAGTGCGGCCATGACGCCCCCATCTATGGCGTGGTCGAGAGCATCATCGAAAGTTCGGGCACGCCCTACTTCTCCTTCAAGGACCTGGACGAGAACAAGCCCACCGGCTCCATCCGCATCCGGGTCGAAACCATTGACTATTTCCTGCGCCGCTACCGCGAGGACATCGCCGACCGGCGGCAGAACCGGGCGCGGCTCGAAGCCGGCATCGCCGACCGGCTGGCGGAGCTGGAACGGGAACTGAACCAACAGGAGCTTGCTCATGCCTGAACTCGAGCCTCAAGCGGGCCGGGTGGCGAAGCCGCCCTTGGTACCGAGCCCATCCACGACACCGCCGCCCTCCAGGCTCGACGTCACCCTGCACCAGTTCCTGATGGGCGCCCATTCGGCCACGCCCCGGTACCAGCCGCCCGCCGGCCTTTCGCTTCCGGCTCCGCCCTACCCGCGCTTCCCTGCCCTGGCCGCCACCGCCGGCGAAGACCTGAACTCGCCTCCCCACCGCACGCCGCCCGAGCGGCACTGGACGATCCCGCAGATCTACCGCGGCCTGCGCGGCTGGATGTTCCCCTACGTGCGCTCGCGCCTGCTGCCGGGTGACTTCCACCCCATCATCGCCTACCTGTTCACCGAGTGGAAATGCAACCTCGACTGCCACTACTGCTGGGCTTACAACAACAGCGTCAAGGGCATGACCGAGCCGGTGGCGCGCGCCGCGCTCGACTGGCTCTCCGACCGCGGCACCGGCGTGCTGGCGCTGATGGGCGGCGAGCCGCTGCTGCGTCCGCAGTTCGTCCACAAAGTCGTGGACTACGCGGCGAAGAAAGGCATGTGGGTCTATCTGCCCACCAACGGCCGCCTGCTCCGTCCGGAAGTCATTGACTGGCTGGGCGACGCCGGCGTGGCCACCGTCAATCTGGCGGTGGATTCGGTCGCGATCAAGCCCAGCCTGCCCAAGGCGCTGGCCCCCATCCGCAACTACTTCAACTACCTGATCAAGCGCCAGTACCGCTACGGCTTCACCGTCTTCTTCAACATCAACATCTGCCGCAACAACCTGGTGGATGTGCGCGAGCTCACCGAGATCGCCCACGACAGCGGCATCTCCACCGACTACCACATCAACGAATCGCCCATGACCGAGCACGGCGACTTCAAGCACCTGGAGCGCAACGAAACCTACATCACCCGCGACGACTGGCCGCGGGTGGACGAAACCATTGACTGGATCATCGCGAAGAACCGCGCCGGCTACAAGATGGTGGACTCCGTCCAGCGCCTCGAGCAGATGAAGCGCTTCATGCGCGGCGAACAAGGCCCCTGGCCCTGCCGCGCCGGCCAGAACTCGCTCATCGTGCGCGTGGACGGAACCCTCGCCCCCTGTTTCCCCCTCTACTCCGCCTCCCACGACTGGGGCACGGTCGGCCATCACAAATTCGTGGTCGAGGAACTGACCGCCATGAAGCAGTCATGCAGCCTCTCCTGCTTCTCCACCCTCAACCACAACCTCGCCATGGCCTACGACGACGCCCGCGTCATCAAGTACCTGGTCAAGCAGGCGCGCCACGGCTTCCAGGGCGTGACCGGAAGCATGGATCAGGGATAGGGCGCGGTTTGCCGTCTCTACGCGAATTAGGGAAGTTATGAGTTTTGGCTAAACTCTGTATACTTACAGAGTGGACCCGGTTCTCAACCCCTTCGCTCCCGGCGCGGGTACGCCGCCCCCGGAATTGGCGGGGCGCGACGCGATCCGAGAGGATCTGGGGTTGCGGATCCAGCGTCTGCGGCTCGGCCGACCGACCAAGGGCGTGGTGCTGGTGGGCCTCAGAGGGGTCGGCAAAACGGTATTGCTGGATCAAATTTTGAGGGACTCCGCGCGGGCAGGCACTCACACCGTTCGGGTAGAAGCGCCCGAGGGCCGATCTCTGCCCGCCATGCTTGCTCCGCCGATTCGCGTGGCACTGCTGGGTTTGAGCCGAGCCTCTGCAGCCAGGGATCTGGCTATTCGTGGGCTGCGGGCGCTGGCAGGCTTTGCCCGTACCCTAAAGCTCAAGTACAACGATATTGAGGTCGGCTTCGATTACGAGCCGGAAGCCGGATTGGCTGACAATGGCGACCTCGAGGCAGATCTGACCGCCCTGCTGGAACAGGTGGGCGAGGTGGCGCAAGCGGCAGGAACGGCCTTTGTCCTCTTTGTGGACGAATTGCAGTATGTGGAGGAGTCACAATTGGCCGCCCTCATTGCCGCGTTGCATCGGTGCTCGCAGCAGAAACTTCCCGTGACCATCGTCGGCGCCGGGTTGCCACAACTGCGTGCCAGCATGGGGAGGGCCAAATCGTATGCCGAGCGCCTGTTCGATTTTCCGGAAATTGGCCCGCTCAATAGCTGTGACGCACGCGACGCGATTGTCAAGCCGGTCGAGAAGGAAAATGCCGCCATCAGCGCGGCCGCAGTGGATGCCATCATCGAGCAGACACGCGGGTATCCCTACTTTCTACAGGAATGGGGCAAATACGCCTGGGATGTCGCAACCGAAAGCCCCATCACAAAAGACGATGTTTTGGGAGCGTTTTCCCAAGCCGTTGCCGCGCTGGACGAAAGCTTCTTCCGAGTGCGATTTGATCGCCTTACTCCCGCGGAGAAGCGGTACTTGCGCGCGATGGCTGAATTGGGCTCTGAGGCACACCGCTCAGGAGATATTGCCGTGCAGCTCAGGCGTACGGTGCAGTCCTTGGGACCCACCCGCGACGGTTTGATCCGCAAAGGCATGATCTGGAGCCCCAGCCACGGCGACACCGCGTTCACGGTCCCACTCTTCGATGAGTTTATGAAGCGGATCATGCCCGGCAACGACTGGAGAACAGCGGCGGGCTGAGCGGCCTGGCCTGTGAAGTCTCACCGCGGGACGCGAGAGAAAACTTGTGATTCGCACCTTTCAGCCCACCGCCACGCGGCGCAAGCCGGCGCGCGCCGACAAGCCGGAGATGACGCTCGACCGGGCGCTGTCCCGCGCCGGGCTGGCCTCGCGCACCGTGGCCGCGCAGTGGATCGCCGCCGGGCGGGTGCAGGTGGACGGGCGGGTGGCGCACGACCCGCAGCAGTGGGTGGCGCCGGAACGCCAGCGCATCACCCTCGATGGACAGCCGCTGCAGCGGCCGCAGCCGATGTACTGGGCGCTGCACAAGCCCGTCGGCTACCTCACCAGCCACGGCGACCCCCGCGGCCGCCCCACCATCTACGACCTGCTCGGCCCCCAGCTCGAAATGCCGGGGCAGGAAAAGCGGGAGGGACGGCCCAGCCGGGCACGGGCCCGCCCCTATCAATGGTATTTCTCCGTGGGAAGACTCGATCAGGACACCAGCGGGCTGCTGCTCATCACCAACGACAGCGTCTTCGCCGAGCGCGTCGCCAATCCCGAGTTGAAGGTGGCCAAAACTTACCACGTGCGGGTCGCGCCGCCCATGAACGCGGCCACGCTGGCCCGCCTCGGCGGCGGCCTCGACATCGGCCGCGACGAACGCGCCGCGCCCTGCCCGGTGCGGGCTTTGAAGCGGTCCGGCTGGGTGGAGATTGTCCTGCGCGAGGGAAAGAACCGGCAGGTCCGGCGCATGGTGGAGGCGGTCGGGCACCGGGTGGAAGAACTGGTCCGCGTGCGTATCGGCAAGCTGGCGCTGGGCGACCTGCCGCCGGGCAAACTCCGCCGCATCCGTCCGGCCGATGTAATCTAAGGGAAACACCCATGCTGGTACAGCAGTTTTACCTGGGATGCCTGGCGCACGCCTCCTACCTCGTCGCCGACGAGACGGCGGGCGTGGCCGCGGTTGTGGACCCTCAGCGCGACATCGAGATCTATCTCGAAGCCGCCGCCAAGCTCGGCGTCCGTATACAGTACGTCTTCCTCACCCATTTCCACGCCGACTTCCTCGCCGGCCATCTCGAGTTGCGCGAACGCGCCGGGGCGGAGATCTGTCTCGGTTCGCGCGCCCAGGCGACCTATCCCTTCCGCGCGCTGGCCGATGGCGAGCGTCTGCCGCTGGGCCATGGCAACCTGCAGATTCTGCATACGCCCGGCCACACTCCCGAGTCCATTACCCTGCTGGTGTTCGAACCGGATGCCGAATCGCCCAAAGCCGCGCTCACCGGCGACACGCTTTTCATCGGCGACGTGGGCCGGCCTGATCTGCGCGCCGCGCTCGGCTGGTCGGCACG
>Ga0134128_10002615_pt1 | contig 22196 bp, 20 predicted proteins | sample KB31754_FD_96462 | JGI IMG/M metagenome (GOLD analysis project Ga0134128, IMG submission 96462) | Terrestrial soil microbial communities with excess Nitrogen fertilizer from Kellogg Biological Station, Michigan, USA - KB3-175-4 | ecosystem: Environmental > Terrestrial > Soil > Unclassified ... | reverse complement strand
GCTGCCGCTTCCCTTAGAATTTGCTTAACAAGCCTGTCTTCGAGACTGTGGAAAGTGATGACAACAAGCCTGGCGCCTGGTTCCAGCACTTCGATCGCTTCTCGAAGAAACTCCTCGATCGAACCTAATTCGTCGTTAACCGCTATCCGCAGCGCCTGAAACGTGCGCGTCGCCGGATGTGACTGATCGCGGTCGGAACGTCCGTGGTACCGGCGGGCTTTAGCCCGCTTGCCGCCCACTACCCGCGATACCACTGCCGCCAATTCAGCTGTTGTTTTTATCGGTCGCGCTTCCACAATGCGATGCGCAATCTGCCTGCTTAAACGTTCCTCGCCATATCGATAAATAATGTCCGCCAATTCTCGTTCGGGCAATTCGTTGACCAGTTTCTCGGCAGTCACGCGCGCGGTCGGGTTCATGCGCATGTCAAGCGGGCCATCCTTTATAAAGCTAAAGCCTCGCTCGGCATTGTCAAGCTGCATCGAGGAAACGCCGAGGTCGGCCAGGATGCCACCATTTACGGTGCCTATGTTTAAGTCGCCGATAACTTGTTTGATGTCGCGAAAATTCGCATGAGCAAGCTTGACGCTGTTGAGCCCTTCCGTTTGTAGTGCGGCTTCCAGCTTATTGAGTGAGTTTATATCTTGATCGATACCGATTACTGTGCCACTGCCGCCGGTGCGGGCTGCAATCTCACGCAGGTGACCGCCGGCCCCGGCCGTCGCGTCCACATAAACTTTGCCCGGGGATACATTAAGCAGCTCCAGACTTTGCCGCAGCATTACCGGGATATGGGGCTTATTCATCTTGCCGATAATACCGCATCCGTTAGGATGTATTCTCCGGTATGATTATTGTGGCGTCTCATAAAGAAGCGGGCTTTCGGCCGCCGCTACCACCATGACGTTAAGACTGAAACTACTGGCAATAACCATCATCGCGCTGTTGGCGTTGGGTGATCTAGCGGCGCACGCGAAAGCCGGCAAGGACAAGGACGGCCGCGGTCAAAAGCCGACTGCTTCCACCGGTCAACCCGTGCCGGAATCCCTGCCGCCCATCATGGTTGGTGACCCGGAGACAGCCAAAGTATTGATTGGGCTCATATACGACAAGTCCTGTTATGCGGCCTGCCAGAAGGTCCGGCCGCTTATCAAGGAGATTGTGGACCAATATCCCGGGCGGGTTGCTTATGTTGAGATGGATCTGTCGGATCAAAAGGATGCCGAACGTCGCGCCCGGCAGTGCCGAATCTACTCGTTCCTATCGGATTCCACCGACACCGTGCCCCTGGTAGCGTTTTTCAATGCTAAACGGAAAAACGAGGACGAGGTGGCAGGCGCAATGAGCAAGGACGATTACCTCAAGCGCGTGCAAAAGTTGCTGGCCAAAAAGGATTGAGGACGCTAATTGACGCAAATAATCGTTACCTCGACCAAAGAACCTCGCAGTGCGGCGCGAATAGTGGCGGCGGTTCTCATCGCCTTCGGACTCTGCGTGGCATTCGGCTGGGCGGAGTGCATCGCGTCCTTGCGCAGACTCGTGCCCGGCGACGCCGCCACTGAAGGCAGCACCGCAGTCGACCTTATTTTGACCGGAGTTTCAGTATTTCTTCTCAGCGCATCCGATAAGCGATTGCGGATTGTCGGGCGCATCGTTTCTTTCCTGATGTTCGCTGCGGCGCTGCTGATGTTTGTTGAATCAGTAAGCGGCCGCGATTTCGGTACAGTCATCACTCTATTTAGTGCGGATCCATCCTCCGCTGGTTTGTCCTACCCCGGACCAATGGCCGCGGTTTCGGCCGTGGCATTTATCTTCATCGGCGCATCACTCTTTCTTTGCGATGTCCGACCTCGCGACAAATTCTATTGCAATGAAGCGCTTGCCGCCGGCGGATTGGCAATTGCATTGACGACCCTGATCGGTAATGCTTGCGGAGCCAACAAACTATGTACGCCTGCCGGCTGCATAATTACACCGATCGCCACTTCCACTTCTTTTGTTTTGGCAAGCTTGTCCGTCTTGCTCCTGCGCCCCAAATATGGGGTGGTCTCTTTCATTGTTGCCGATACACTAGCCGGAAAATTGATGCGGCGCGCTCTGGGCGGAATCATCATATTGCCGTTTCTCTTGTGGCTGCGCGGACTTGGCGAAAAAGCAGGATTGTATGAGCCAGCGCTGGGATGGGCGTTGTTTTTCGTCACTTCAATTATCGTGATCGGCATTGCTGTGTTTTTTGCAGTCAGAGATGTAGTTGCTCGACTGGAAAGGTCCGATCAGGAGAAACACCTGAAATTGGTCGATTCGTCAAAACGTGAAACACAAAAAGATGCTGAATTGAGCGAACTTAAAAGGCAAATTTCAGTCAGCCAAGAAAACAAAGAAAAGCGTTTGAAACACGTCTGTGTAACTTGCGCCAAAGAATTCGATCTGGATGTAAAAAAGTGCCCAACCTGCGGCGGCGGATTGGCGCGTATAACCAGGAAGCATTTCATCGGTGAAACATTCGCCGGCAAATATGAGTTGAAGGAATTTTTGGGTGAGGGTGGCATGAGCGCGGTGTATAAAGCGCAAAATCTCGCCGTGCGCAAACCGGTTGCGATCAAAGTCATACATAGCAGCCAATCTTCCGATCCGCAAAGCATCAGGCGCCTGCAGCAGGAAGCTCGTGCTGCAGGCGTGCTCGATCATCCGAATCTTGTCCACGTCTACGATTTTGGAATCACCGAAGAAGGGGAAGCCTATCTGATCATGGAGCTTCTCGATGGACAGAGTTTGTCGCAGATATTGGCAGGCCAGAAAAGGTTGTCGAACAAACAAGTGACCTCGATGTTTGCAGAAATCTGCACCGGGCTCGAGTATGCGCATCAGAAAGGCATTGTCCATCGCGATCTGAAACCGAGCAATGTCATGCTCGTGCGCGAGTCCAATCACTTGAGAGTGAAGATTGTCGATTTCGGTATTGCCCGCGACTTGAATGTCGGTGAAAGCCAGCGTCTGACTACTACCGGGCAACTGATCGGCAGTCCGCCTTATATGAGTCCCGAGCAGTGTTCCGGCTTACCGCTGGACGCGCGCTCGGACATCTATTCTCTCGGGTGCATGCTGTATGAGTGCATCGCGGGACGGACACCCTTCACGGCGAGCAACGTAATTGCACTGATTTGCATGCATCTTGATGCCGAACCGGCGCCGTTTGATCCCGAGCTTCAGGTGCCGGAAAAGTGGAAAACGATCGTGTTCACCTGCTTGAAGAAGGATCCGCACCATAGGTTCCAAACAATGAAAGAAGTCAGACTCGAGCTGCTTGCCGATCCGATCAAGACGTGAAGCTGCTCGATGTTAGCTATCGGATGAGTGCGGCGGCTTCGGTCGGGCCAACCAGGCTGGTCAGCAAGCTTCTGCTCGACGCTTCGAGCACTTTGTTGTGCGTGGACACGCCGACATGATGATAATAAATTGCCATGTGCGATAGATCGGTGAGCAGCCCAATTCGGCTTTCCAATCGCTTATCGATATAGAGTTCTTTAAGTAGCTTATCCTGCTCTGTACCGCCGGTGCCAAGAATTTCGCCGAAGAGTAAGACTTGCGCCACCGGACCTACGATGCTGGGCGTCAACGAGGCTGCGCTCAACGCCGTGCGCGTCACTCTCTGTGCACCAAGTGCACCCTTCTTATGCCTGTTGTAGTGGTGCACTTCCTGCTTGATCGCAGCGATTACCGCGTCTCTTCCTGCCGCGATTTTGACAGCGGTCGCGACGTTGGCTTGCGTGCTTTGCGCGGACCATTGAGATAAACCGGTTGCGTCGACGGCTTTTGTGTTCGAAATGCTGCGCAGAAACTGCGCGCTGGCCGTTGCAGCGGCCGCACCTGCAGTCTGCCGCAACATTCGATCGGCATGATTCAATTGTTGGCTGCCGGCGCCGTTTTCATTGCCCATTCCCATCGCCATCTCCAGCATCTGCGAGACGACCTGGCGTTGAACCTGATCTTCCATTTGTTGCTTTCCAAATGCAGCGGCCGCCACATTCTTGGCAGGCAGTTTGGCTTTGAGGATCGCTTCGCCGCCTTCGGTGGAAGGCGACACGCCCTTGAATAACATCGCGTAGTTCGCCATGTCTGAGGCGCGCGCTTTGGCACGTTCTTTCGACGTGCTTTCTTTGTGCAATTGTCCAACGTAACTGCGGTACTTGGCGTTGTGACTCAGTGCTTGATTTTGCAATCTGCGCACCACTGTCATAAAGTCGGATGGCGGTTGGCTGGAAGCGGGCTTCGTCAAGGCGATTGAACCGTGAAGCCGCGGCGAACCGGCGGCGGCGGCCGAGGCTGATTGGACACAAATCAGCACCATCATAAAGCTCAAAAGTGTTCTCGTCATGGACATATCAAAGTGTTCCCTGACGCGCGGATAATAATGTTTGCGCCGTATTCTCGCCGGTAAGATGGATGATCATTTGTTTTGCCGCTGCAATCATCACGCCATTGCCGGTCATCAATCCCTGTTCGTACGTTTCCAAAGCCAGGCGCGATTGCTCCGAGAGCAGCTGAGCACGACCAGTCAGTCGTTTGTTCAAATACAACTCTTTGAGCAGCTTCGATTGTTCTGGCCCGCCCGTGCAAGCCAGGTACCCAAACAGGGTCGCCTGGCAGGCCGGTCCGACGATGGTCGGCGATAGCGAGGCGGCGCTCAAGGCGACGCGCACCGTTTTGTGAGTTTTTTCTGTGCCCTTTTTGTGATAGGCGAAATGACCCACATCGCTGCGAATTTCCTCTGATATATGGTCTCTGCGAGCCGCGGCGGCGGTGGCTCTGTCCACCAGAGTTTGTAGCTGAGTTACACTCCAGACTGTGGAAGCGCCCGCTGGTGGCGTGCACGGTGGCAATTCGGCGATTGCTTGTTGCATCTTGGATGCAGCCGAGGCACCGGCGAGCTTAACGACTTGCGCGTACGCCGTGCCACCGCCGGCGGCGCTAGTCGTGCCGGAACGATTGCCGCTGTCAGTCGCCATCTGCAACGTCAGCGCGGAAAGCTTGAGGCTTAGATCATCGCCCACCTTCTGCTGCATATATCGAGCGGATGCGAATCCTTTTACTTTATTCTTTTCGCTGAGAATTACATCGCCGGCCTCTGACGATGGAGAAACGCCTCTGTACATGAGTGTGTAATCCAGCGTATCAGCAAGCCTGGTGATGATCCGCCGCCGGCGATTGGCAAAATGGTCTGCCGTGTTTTTGTAGCGCACATAACTGGCGTCGCGCGTTTTGGCTGCTGCCACCAACTGGTCGAAAGAACGCTCGAAGGGAGTGCGGCCGTCCGTCTTCGAAATATAGCCTGTGATGCGCCTGTGAACTTGTTTGTGCTTTTTGTGCTTGTGGAAACTTGGCCAATGCAAGCCAGATGCGGTAACGCACTGTGCGTTCAGACCAATTGACTGCACAAGCAGCGCCAGAAGCACAGCAAAGCGCCAATTTGTCCGCATGCGTCGACTTGCATGATATTCGTCGCGGAACATAGATGTGTCTAGATGCCGTTCAGGACTAAGATTCCATCAAACCGCGAAGCTCTTGAAATGTCAATTAAGGGCGGCTTATATGGACCGCACGTAACGGACTGATACAGCCAATGGGCCAATCAAGCCCAGTTGCCGGCTGAAGTTAAACGGACCCGCCGATGGGATGCCACCAGGGCCGGTGATCGGCAAGCCCGGCAAAAGTGTGCGGCCGGGATTGATGTGCTCGCCTATCACTATCGGCACTTGCACAATGAAGTAATCGTGTTTCCTCTGATAGGAGAAACCGGGCCCCATCGTCACTGTATAGCCAGCCTGTCGGAAGCCGCCGCTGCCGCCGAAAAGGTCTCTCGAGGGAATACCCTCCATTCCGGTGGCAAACTGCAGGCGCATGCCCTTGAGATTCTCGTGGTTCCAGGTGCCGGGAATTTTCATGGCAAAGCCCGCCTGCCAGGCATAGCTGTCGGTAACTGAGTTTGTCAGCGCGCTGGCGAAGCGTCCGTTCAAAGGAACGCCCAAGCTTGATACCGCGCTTGGTGTGCCGTTGGTGTTGCGCGCATTGATCAAGTATTGAGCCGAGCCGAATACTGTGAATTTTCGCAGCCAACTCGGATGGCGCAACGTTTTGTATCCGCTCAAACCGACGATGATGCCGGTGCCACCATCGCCAGGCATGATCGCGGCCGGGTAGATCGCTCGCCTGACGAAATTTGTGCCTGTTTCGTCAGGCATCATTTTTCGCACGTCCCAATTGCCGGTAGGGATTTTCATCCCGAGCCCGAACGCGATGTTGCCGAAGGGGTGCGTGGACGGTTTGAGAATCCAGGTCTGCGTGTATGCCACCATGTCGCCTAATCCGCTTGCATCCCATCCGTAACGCGTGCCTTTCGGATGACTTTGCGGCGGCAGTAATATCGAAAAGTGATTGGAAACGATCGGCAGCGTCAAAGCTACGGAAAAACGCGAATTCACGTTCCATCGCGCGCTCACATCCATGATGCTGATGCGTTCGTGCGGGCGCCACAATGAGGTGAAGCTGCGATTGTAAGTCGAGTCGAAATAATCGTTGCTTGCCCAGGCTGAATGCCAGCCCGTCGAGATTTGGAATTTTCCGCCTGCAGTGCCGAGCCCGGGCACCGTTCCACGCGCGCTGGCTCAACCTTGCGCGAAGGCCGGGCGTGCGAAAAGCAGCCAGGTTGCAGCGGCAACAAGTAGCAAATATATCTGCTTCAACACGACCTCACAGCGTCGCCGCTAGCATATCCGGCTGACGCTGTGCAGTCTACTGTTGACGTCCGGTTGCTAGCGATGCTTGCGTTTATGCCCGCTGCTGTGCCGCACCCAACGATATTGATGTACGCCCATAGGCAACGGCACTTCAACACCCTGGCTGCGCGGGATAATTCGCGCAAATCCGTACTTGGATCTTGGTGCCGGCGCCGGCGCCGGTGCTGCCGGGAAAGGCGCAGGCAACGGCGCAAAATTGGGTGACGGATAGGATGCATAACCGTAGTTAGGCTGCGAGCCGTCCCAATAAATCCAGCTCTTGTCTTGCGCACTGTAGAGCGGATAGCCGTTTTGCGCGGTCGGTTGCATGTACAGAGGCGGCCATGGTTGGTTAAACTGGAATGTTTGCCACGGATACCCACTTGGACCCAGAGGCTGATAGGCTAGCGGCGGCCAGGGCTGGTATATCTGATAACCTGTGCGGCCGAATACCAATCCCGATTCCACACTGGCTTCGCTCGATGCCTCGGAGGTTGCTTCGGAGGTCGCTTCGCTGGCGGCTTCGCTACTGGCCTCGCTCTGGCACTGTGCCGGCACGTGCATTTGCAATGTGGTGTAACCGATTACGCTCAGACCGCTCAATAACGCGACGGTAACTCGGTTCAACATAGGTTTTTCCTCGTTCTTTGGCAGGCTTCTATGGATCAGAACGGTGAGACTAAACGCCGTCCAGTTCGTTCCAACGGCTGAGTGTGTCTGCCTGACGCTCAGCGAATTAGTTGTAGTCGAAGTTGAATACGACAACCACCGCTTCACGAGTGCCGGGCGGAAGCGCAGCCGCCGGAGACGCCGATTTCAGCGCCTGCATACAAGCGCGATCCAATTCCTCATCGCCGCTCGACCGTGAAATGACCACGTCGATGATCCTTCCGTTTGGCTCTATTTTGAAACTCGTCTGCGTCGATAAGGTTGAAGTTCTTGGGGGCGGATACCAATTGGATTTAATCCGCGATTGCAGATTGCTCAGGTATTCGGAAGTGTTGAGCGCATGAGGTTTGCCGGCGCCGCTAAAATCAGCAAATGAGCGAATGTAGAATGCTTCATTGGTTGCCGCTGAGCTATTTCGCAGAGCATACTCCGCTTGCATGCTGTTGCCTGACCTTGCCCAGGCTTCCGCTCGCGTCAGTTCGAGATCATGTCTTGTCCTTGCCCAGCGGGACTGTGGACGCATTTTATCCGCTGAAAAGAAGACGGTTTCGGGGCACTGAACGCGGTCGAGATCCTCGAGCGCCAGGAGCGGTTTATCCAGTTTGCATTCTGCGCTCGCTCTCTCCAGAAGTGCGCCCGGGTCGTTGAACAAGGCTGCGGACACGCACGCCTCTTGGAGAGCATCGTCGTATTCTCCCAGTTTGTTGCTGCAGCGCGCCATGTTGGTGAACAAGGCCGCGGACAGGCGCGAAGATTTCTCATGACGCAGAAGCCGGACGGCACTCATTAAATCGGACTTTGCCTCGTGGAATTTGTTGATGCATTCATACGAGCGGGCACGGCCCCATAGTGCCGAGACATCAGGCGCAAAAATCTTCAAGGCCGAGTTGTATTCAGTTATTGATTCAGTAATTTGATTGTTGTTGAATAATGTATCGGCCAACTTGATGTGAACCATGCGTGGTGCATACCCATTGGCTAGTGCTTGCTGGTAGGAAGCGATCGCCTGTCGAGGAAGATTTAGCGATGATTCAATGTCACCTTCCAAGTCCCAGAAGTAGCCAGACGTGGCGACGAGTTGATTGGCTATCCGCACATCTTGAAGCGCGGCATGCTCTTTTCCGATTCGGTGATATGCCAGCGCGCGAAGGCCGTACGCTTTGGCGTCATCCGGCTGCAACCAAAGCGCTTGCGTGGCTATTTCGATCGCCTTACGATTATGGTGCTCTTCCAGCAAAACGGACGCTCTATTTGAGTACGGTCTCGAATCCAGCGGCCAGACCGCGCTTGATGCCTGCAACTCTAAGTCTGCACTAGCCAGGTAACCCCTGCTCATGTCCGTCACGCCAAGGTGCAACCACATGTTGTGTATGCCTGCCAGAATTAGCGCTGCGTACAAGAAAAGCGCTATGCAGATTCGCGCCCGTTGGCGTGGATTATTCAATAACGCGCGTAATTTTTTCTTTCTTGCGTGTCGTTTTTGATCTGCCTGGGCGACAATATCCGGAACGCCGGCAATCGAGCAGCCGAGCGAATGCTCAATGTCAGCATTGGGTTGGGCTGCTCGGTCACGCGGTGGTTCGATACTCGCCTGATGCACCAGCTTGAGTGCCGTGCAAGCCTCTATCCATTGTTCTTCTTGGGCATCAGGATCGACGAGAATCTGATACGCCGCGCGCGCAGCAGGATCTTCCGCGCATCTCAGCGAGACGCGGTCTTTCTGTTTTTGCATAGAATCCGGTGGCTAAATCCGCTAACGAGGGTTCATCCCTATTGTGGTCAAAAACCCGTTTGCAACAATAGGGTAAATCCTGTGCCAAGATTTCGATTGCGCATGCCGTCAGTGGTGTCCGTGCCCGCTGCTGTGGCCGCTGTAGCTCTTGTGGCTGCTGAAGTATGTCGGCGTGCCCACACCAAGCCCATACAAACCCAATCCGGGGTAAAACGGCGCCGTCGATGGCGTGTTGCGATAACTGTTGATCCCCGACTCTTTTGCTATCCCGAACGGGCTGCAACTGTTGGCGCCGGTTCCATTCGAAAGCTGTGGCGGGTTGGCAGTCGTGTTCGGATAAATCACCGGGCTCTGATTGTTAAAGCCTATTTGAGTGTTCGGCTTGGTGAGTTGCTGCTGCGAATCTCCCCAAAAGCTAGGTGCACCGAAAGCATTACGGTCGATGTACGTCGCTGGATAACTATCGTAACTCCAAGAGTTCCAGCTCGCATCCATGGCTCTGCGGGCATACGCCTCGGCGCGGTCATAATCGGCGTCGGCCGAATTATACTGCGCGAATACCGGCGACGCACAAATGGCGAATGCCGCGGACAAAAAGACAAACAAGCTCAAAGAACAGCGCATAACTGTCCCACCTCCGGTGCCTTAATCACAGGCTAACGGAATGCCGTGAGACTTTCGTGAGGGACATGCGGTTGTTTGAATAAATGCATTTCACAAATCAGCGCTACTGGTCCGCTTTCTCGGCATTGGCGGCGGGGCTGGGTCCGCGTTCGGAAACGCGATCCTGGCGAGCAAGCAGCGAAAGGACCAGCGCGGTGCCGGCTACGGCGAATCCGGAATTGACGATCAGCTCGAAGCCGCGCTCGGGGCCGAAGGTCACAAAATTAGAGGCGGCGGAAATGCCAGTGAAAAACACAGTCAAAATGCCGAATGCCAGATAGAAATTGGCATCAGCGCCGCCCTTGCGCCATTCGTGAGGCTTCAATGGACGGTGGGCGTACCAGCGGGGAATAACCAGCGGCGCCAAAACAAGCGCAGCTGCCGTGTGTCCCAGAGCATTGGCGAAGCCTGCCCGGCGATTGATGGCGTCTATGCTCAGGCAGAAGGCGAAGAAGGCGCACTCCATAAGGTAGAGCCGCCAATCGGGCCATGGAACGTAGACCTGAGCGAGTACCGCACCTAGAAAGGCGGTGCTCATAACCAATCCGTAGCAGCGATTCTTCATCCAGTAATGGCTCCTGTCGCCTGCAAAAAAAGAGAAGCTGCCCTAGGCAGCTATCTCACATCCTTAACTCCCTCGTCTTGTGGCTTCACGCGAGGACGCCGCGAGAGAAAGTCAAAATCCCAGCATACCAAATACATCAATTGCATGGTTAGCAAGCCGATGATCGGGCTTAACAGAGTTGGCTCAGCCCATTTCGGGAAGGCATGCGGATAAAGCGAAGCGTAGGCAAGGATGCCGATGACGGGCATCAAGCTGAGCAGAATAATTGTCGTCAGCTGCTTGGTCGTGGCAGTGGTGCCACCCCAATGCCAGCGGAAGCCGTCCCACCAGAAAATCGGCGCAATCTTCCATCCCATTTGCGTGGCTGGATAAAGAAATCTGCCGCCGCGCAAAGGCACAAATCCGCGCGCACAATGATTGCAATGCAAGGTTTCCGTAAGTCCGTAGCTCTCCAGCACTCCTGGCGTGCAACGCGGACAAGGATACGACTGGCTGAGAGCAATAACTTGCTGCCGGAAAGAAATATGCTGAGAGGATGGTTGGAACATCTGTTTAGATCCGTATCGACTGGAAGTAAAACACGTGACAAACGAGTGCGGATGCCTGTTTGACTAGCCGCAGTCCGTAATGGGTCGATACCTCTTAATTACCCAACCTCAAGGAATAACCCTCAGGCCAAGAGGAGAATTCATAAAATTTAATCAGAAGTAAGGGTCCCTGCGGCTGGCTCCTAAAGCGCCAATCGCCAACATCAGTCGAAACACGACGCTGTAATCGTCGTGACTAACTTCGACCTGCCGGTCGTCGATACGCCGCACGGAGGGCAGAAGCTCAGCTGCATCAGCCATTGCAGGATCTATTGTAGTTATCATGAGGCTGCTCGGCTGCAATGGTTTGAAGTATTTCCATTTTTCTTTGTTCTTCAAAACCCGCATGGCAGCTGCCTCTAGGTCATTCAGGGCTTCTTGCTGCGGGCGAAAAATCGCAGCATATCTTGATATAGCTTTCTTCACAGCTACGCATTCCACGGGCCCCAGCAGAGCTGTGGCTTCGGCGCACGCCGCATCATCGCCTGTCACCAGTCCAATCGGCACGCCGAAATGCCCTGCTAAAGCCGCGTTCAAGCCGGTCTCGCCTACGGACTGACCGTTGAGCTTTACGTCGAGGAATACTTGAGCTCGGTACGTGTGACTGAGAACTGCACATGCTTTACCGGCCATAGCGTGATAGCCGACAAAAAATGCCACGTCGAACTTACCGCCTGTTAGCGCGGTATCTCCTACTTTTCCGCTGACGCCTGACACCATGGAAAATGGTTTTTGCCATCCTGTTATTACAGTTGTGCCTGGCTCGAGAAGCTCATGCTTGAGATTGCGCGCATCCCAGTGCGAGTCGTTGACCACTATCTCAGTCGCACCGCCTGCTTTTGCTCCGCGAATCACCGCGTTTGTCTCCGCGTGCATCAATTCAAGCGCGCGCGCATAACCGGGCTCGCCCGGTTGCGTTTGGCTCGAGTGACAGATGCCGTTTATGCCTTCAAGATCTACCGAAATATATACGCGCATAGTAAGTGAAAATCCTTGAAACGCCCAATTCTAGCGCACCGCAGATGCTTGATTTCGGGGCTGTTTTGGGCAGTTCATGATGCGGACCGATATCGGTCCACGTTCTATTAGACACAATTGCACCCGAATCATTGTCAAGCGCTCATCGTCGTCAAGCGCGTCAAGCTATAATCGGACAGCACAACAGCCGGCAGCTGAATGAACAGAACCCAGGCGTCTATCAATTCAACAGATATATCCCCCCTCGGCGCAGTCGCTTTTACCAAAATGCAGGCGCTCGGCAACGACTTTGTGTTCGTTGAGGAGTCGCAGCTAAGTGCCACCACCACCGGCAAATTGATCGTACGAGATTTCAGCGCGCAGGGGGCGGTTTTGGCACGAGCACTGTGCGATAGACATTTCGGCATCGGCGCCGATGGTTTGATTGTTGTGCGCAAGCCCACACGCAGCGACTGCCAGGTCAGCTGGCTGTACTTCAATGGCGATGGGTCCATTTCCTCCATGTGTGGCAATGGACTGCGCTGCCTCGGCCTCTATGCGGCGACCAGGCAACTGGTCACCGGGTTGTCCTTCAATATCGAAACAGCGGTCGGACCGGTGCCTGTAGTGGTAGTCGATTCGAGCACAATTACAACGGATCTGGGCGAACCCATCCTCGAGGCGCATAAGGTTCCGGTTGCCGGCAAAGGCAAGGACAAGATCGTCAACCAACCTATTGTTGTGGGCGGCCAACAGCTGGCTGCCACCTGTGTCAGCATGGGCAATCCGCACTGTGTGCTGTTCGACACGCGCCTGGACGAAGCGCAGTGGCGGCACCTGGCACCACAAATACAGCAAATGCAGCTATTTCCCGAAGGCGTGAATGTGGAGTTCGTTGAGGTCGCCACTCGCGCCCGGGCTCGAGTTTTTGTCTGGGAACGCGGCTGCGGTCCGACCCTTGCCTGCGCCAGCGGCGCCGCGGCTGTGCTTGTCGCGGGCGTACTCGAAGGCAGACTGGACCGCTCGGCGGTGATCGAATTGCCGGGCGGCAGCTTGATGGTCCAATGGGATGAGAAGGACCACCACGTGCGTATGACGGGCTCGGCGAAATTTGCTTTCAGCGGTACGTTCGATATTGATGCCTATTGGCCGGGGGAACAGGGATGAAGCCCCACCTCCAGCGGCGTCAGGACTGGATTAGAAGCCGACGCAAAAAACGCCACCAGGCGCGCACGGCGCGGCTGCGGCGCCAGGTGTTTCGCTATGGACTTTTGCTGTGCCTGGTAATTGTAGGCTGTGCCGGGTTTACGCGATTGCCGTGGAGCATTCAGAACCCGGCGACGGACATCACCATACACGGCAATCGCGTCGCTTCCGACGACCAGATTCGTTCATTACTCAAGGCAACCATCGCCGAGCCTCTCTATGCCGTCGACCCCGCCGAATTGAGCAAGTCTGTTTGCCAGTTGCCGATCGTCAAATATGCTTTCATCCGCAGAGCTGTTTTCCCACGCCCACAGCTGCGCGTTGAAGTTCTGGAAGAGTTTCCTTGGGCGACGTATTCCAGTACTCCTGACGGCGCGCCGGAGGCGGTGATTTCGCAGACGGGACGCATGATTCCAATCAAGGATTTCCCCAACGTTGTGCAGCCGCCGCTGCGCATTTGCGGAGCGGCCGATATGAAGCTGACGGCCGCTCAAATCGCCGAATGGGACGGGCGGGTTCGTCTCATAGCAGAGCAGCTGTCCAAGCCGGTGGATGTCGTCGATATGCGCCAGCCTAGCCAGATTGTGGTCGGCTGCGGTGATATCGAATTGCACATTGGTCAGGCGGATTCATCCATAGGCCGCAGATTGGGGCGCATCGCCTCGATCCTGCCGGTGTGCGATACCCTCAAAGACAAGCTGAAATATATAGATTTGTCGCTCGATTCGAACATTCCGCTTAAAGTCGATAAGTCAGCCGGCAGCGCCGTCAAGGACGACGAGCTCTTGCGCCAGGCCGTACGGGCCGTCGCCTCGAATGAGCGCGTCAATTAGCCTTCAGCCGTCGTAGTGGTGCGGCAGCGCACTTTAGCCGGCAAACGCCAGGTTCGCGGGCGCCATAGACATCGCAGCCGCTACGCCGACACGCTGCACGTGTTTCTCGACGATTTTGACCACGAAGTCGGTGCGCTCATCCGGCGGCATGGCGGGCACCCGCTCCACGGCTACGCCGCGGCTGGTGTAGCAGTTTTCGACTATGGGCGTAAACCTTCGCGTGTAATCGAGATCCTCAAAACGAATGCCATTGTTATCAAAGAAGGGCAACTCTTCAATCAGCAATGCCAGCATGTAGCGGTCGGCTTTCAGGCCGTTGAACACGGGCGGAATTGGCAACCCATCAGCTATGTAATAAGCTTCGCCATCGAAGAGCCCGCGGTCGAAAAATACCGGTTTTTGGCAGCCCACGTGCGGCGCTTCTACGGCAAGCTGTCGGCGCAGAACTTCTTTTTGGAAGGCGTCGCGGTCTACCCACGGCAGTACCTTGCCCTCTTTGATGATCTGAGTGGCTTGCTCGTCGGCTACCTGGTAGCCGCGCTGCCTGAGCAGGCTGATGATCGTGGTTTTGCCGACGGATGGACCGCCCGTAATTACGACAAAAATTGCCCGGCCCTCTCTGCGCTGCCGCGCGCCGGCCCATGTCGGCGCTTACTGACATCTAAAGTATGCCTGCTGCCGGCGTCGTACTCCACTTAATTTTCGTTAAGAGGGCGGGGCGCCCCGTCACGTCACGTCACGAACACATTGGTAGTGGCGGGCGAGGCAGCAGTGCGTGCTCGCGAAGCGAGCCGCAATGCGCCCCCACCGGGCAGCCCGCTTCGCGCCCGGCACCACAGGCGGTGTCGAAAGCAGCGCTCGCTCTTGCCCGCCACTACCAGGCACTACCCTTCGCTAGGCGCCGTAATTTTCTTCGCTTCTTCCCAGAGATCATTCATCTGCGCGGGAGTCAGCTCCTTAAGCGGCTTCGACGAGAGTTTCTCCATCTCCCGAAAGCGGGTGCGAAATTTGTCGATCGCCAACAAAAGCGATTCTTCCGGGTTCATCTTTTCCCAACGCCCAACATTTACCAGCGTAAATAGAACATCCCCAAGTTCAAGCTCGATCTTCTTTCTATTTCGCTGTTCGGGCGGGCGTGTGAGTTCATGCCGAAGCTCATCAATTTCACTCAACACTTTCGACCAAACGTCGTCTAGGCTCTCCCACTCGAAGCCGACGCTCACCGCTTTCTCCGAGACCTTAAGAGCCTTGAGCAGCGCCGGCAAGGTGTTCGGCACGTTATCGACCACCGACAGGTTGCCGTTTTGCTTCTCCTTCGCTTCTTCGTGCTTGAGCTCTTCCCAGCGTTTCACTACCTGGGCGGAGTTTTCCGCTTTAGTGTCGCCAAACACATGCGGATGCCGTTTTATCATCTTTTGATTGATGCCGTCGGCGACGTCCTCAATGTTGAATTCACCATAGTCTTGCGCGACTTGCGCATTGAGGACGATTTGCAAGAGCAAGTCGCCGAGCTCTTCTTTTAGCTTCGCAGGCGATCCTGAATGGATGGCTTCGAGAACCTCGTATGCTTCCTCGAGCAAATAACGAGCGAGGCTGAGGTGGTCCTGCTCCCTGTCCCAGGGGCAGCCGTCGGGCCCCCGTAAGCGCGCGATGGTAGCGATGAAATCATCCAAATGGGTCACGATAAAAACCTGCAGCGGCGGGCGGCAGCCCGCTTTTCCGAGACTGAAGAAACGTAGCATAGCGGCGATCCGTTGACATTTAGCCGCACTCAGTCGGCAGCTCGGCTGCGCAATATTAGGTATGATTGAGCCGACGCGCCGCAGGCTCAACGGTGCTTGTTGATATATTGGTCAATGAGCGGCGCACGTCGCCGGATATCGACATAAAGGATGCCAAGGAAGTGGACGTTTGCGTAATCGGAGCCGGCTATGTCGGATTAGTCACAAGCTGCGCCCTGGCTCACCTGGGCAACAACGTCGTTCTTGTCGAAGCGAACAAGCAAAAGCTGGAATTGCTCAAGGCAGGACAGACGCCCTTCTTCGAGCCCGGTCTCGATGATATTCTTGCTGCTTTGCATGACACCGATGTGCTGCGGTTCACCGACAACATCGAAGACGGCGTTAAGAAATCCGAGATTATTTTTATAGCAGTGGGCACGCCTCCAAAATCTAGCGGCGAGCCCGATTTGTCTCAAGTGATGGCAGTGGCAAAAGCGATAGGCGCCGCGCTTGATACGACACGCGCCCGATTGATCGTCAACAAATCGACCGTGCCTGTCGGTTCTGGCAATTGGGTAGAAATGCTCGTTTCGCAGGGCGTGCAAGCATTGCAAACCGTGTCCGCTCGCAGCGGTCGCGCGGAAATGCCCTGCTTCCAGGTGGCGAGCAACCCCGAGTTCTTGCGCGAAGGCAGCGCCTTGCATGACACATTCTATCCAGACCGCATTGTGCTCGGTTGCACTGATGAAACATCGGCCGAGCTGCTGCGCACTCTCTACAAACCGATCATTCGCCAAACATTCGATCCGCCCTCGGGCGTCCCACGCCCGCCGAAGATGGAGAATGTTCCCGTTTTGATCACCGACCTTGCATCCGCCGAGATGATCAAGTATTCCGCCAATGCGTTTCTGGCGATGAAGATCAGTTTTGCTAACGAAATCGCCAATCTTTGCGAGAAGGTGGGCGCCGATGTGCGGCAAGTCGCTCGCGGCATCGGACTCGACACCCGCATCGGACGACAGTTCCTCAACGCCGGCGTGGGCTGGGGCGGAAGCTGCTTCGGCAAAGACGTCAATGCCCTTATCGATGTCGCCCGCGAATACAATTGCTCGACATCGCTGCTCGAAGCAACCTTGAAAGTGAACACGAGCCAACGCGCGCAGTTGATTACCAAGCTGCAAGAAGAACTCAAAATTATCAAAGGCCGAACCATTGGACTAATGGGGTTGTCGTTCAAACCGGATACCGACGATTTGCGCGATGCACCAAGCTTGGCCATCGCCTCGCTTTTACAAAAAATGGGAGCGCAGGTCCGGGCCTATGATCCGGTGAGCAACGAAGCCTGCGAGCGCATGCACGCCGATCTGAATATCATCTATTGTCGCGACGTACAACAACTGGCCGAAGGGGTCGATGCTCTCGTGCTCGTCACCGAATGGGAAGAATTCAAAGTTCAAAATTGGAATGAGCTCGGCAAACTCATGCGCAAGCGTCTGATCATCGACGGACGCAATTGCTTGCCTGAAGATCAGCTGCGCGACGCAGGCTTCACGTATCGAGGAATCGGTCATTGAGAATACTGATCACAGGCGGCGCAGGATTTATCGGATCGCATCTTACCGATCGCCTCTTGCGCGATGGACATTACGTGGTTGTGATGGACAACCTGGTTACAGGCAACTTCAATAATATTGCCCATCACCAGGGCAACCAGCGCTTCGAATTCCTTCACCACAACGTCTCGAATTACATTCACGTCGTTGGCGATCTGGACTGGATAATTCACTTCGCCAGTCCTGCCAGCCCAATCGATTATTTGAATCTGCCCATTGAGACGCTGAAAGTGAATTCGCTGGGCACACACAATACTCTTGGATTAGCACGAGCGAAGAACGCCGCTTATTTTCTGGCCAGCACATCGGAAGTGTACGGCGATCCACTTGTCCATCCGCAACCGGAAACGTATTGGGGCAACGTCAACCCAATCGGTCCGCGCGGCGTATATGACGAATCGAAACGTTTCGCGGAAGCGATCACCATGGCGTATCACGAGAAACATAAGCTGGACTCGCGCATCGTGCGCATTTTCAATTGCTATGGCCCGCGTTTGCGCCCCGACGACGGTCGCGTCGTTTCCAATTTCATCAAGCAAGCGCTGCTCGGGCAACCGCTCACCATTTACGGTGAAGGTAAGCAAACACGCAGCTTCCAATACGTCGACGATCTCGTTGAAGGTATCGTTCGGCTGATGAATGTGAAACATCATCAGCCTGTGAACATCGGCAATCCATCCGAATACACGGTGGCACAGTTGGCTAACGTCGTTAAGGAAATGACGGGTTCGAAAAGCGAGATCGTCTATAAACCACTGCCGGTCGACGATCCACAACGGCGCCTGCCTGATATCACTAAGGCGAAGACCCTGCTCGACTGGTCGCCCCAAGTTGAACTGCGCAGCGGTCTGGAAAAAACGATTGCCTGGTATCGCGAGTATCTCAAGATCGGAACCTCCGCCGCCGCCGTTAAATAACGAATCAGAGGGAGCGCCCGATTCCAGCCGGCATTACGGCACAAGCTCGCTTTTTCCGATCAGTCGAAAGGCGCACGAATCCTTAACCCTTGCGCGCCGCCAAATGCTCGATGAAGTGCTCGTGCTCAGGCGATGCCAATCCCAACTTTAAAGTGTCAATGACACGAATAAAGTCGTTTTCCAACAAGCCTGCTTCGTCGATCCACAACCCTGGCAAGACGATCGATCGCAATATGCCACCATCGGATTCAATCGTCGTTCGGTTTGCCAAATCAAACCAGTGAATTTCCTTGGGAGCCAAGCAGAGGACCACATATTCGATGACACCTGCGCGTTCATACCGCTGCCGCTTCAGGTGCAAGTCGATGGCTCTGCTGCTGTGCGCCACCTCAGCTACGAGTTCTGGTGAACCTTTTATGTACGGACCTTGCTCTTTCTCATCTTTCCGATATAAGTAGTCCCTGGACTGGCCGCCGAATTCCGGTGCAATTCTACACAGGACGTCGGGTTGCACCTCATCGTTTCTGCCGAGTATTACGGTGGCATCGACGGACATTTCAACGCCGGGCGTATAGCCGGCATAAGTGTCGATGAGCATGCTGAGGCGTCCGTGAGACTTTCCATGCCAATGGCTGAGTGGTTGGCGCACAAAAACCATTCCGGCAATGAGTTCTGCTCGGAAGCCCTCATCTTCTTCTTCGTAGAGTTCGTGAAACTCTTTCTGAGTCATGCGATCGCCGTTGGTCAAGGCAGCCATGATTTCTTCCCTGCGTTCGCCCTTGTCTATATATGCCATGTTTTTCTCCCCCGGTGACGGTCTTTATTGGTAAAACGTTTAAACCAAGCAAAGAGTTCAAATTTTGGCTACGTTTACTCATTAATTTCGCCTCAAACCGCGCTCTGACTGCAAATAAGGTGCAGTCTGTCCGACGCTGCGGAAATGTGCGGTCAGTGTTTTCCCTAGCCCATCTGTCGGAGTTTTTGCGACGGCAAATGGGCGGCGCTCACGTATGCTCGGAATGTGACCAATTGGAGAAATGGCAATGGCAATTAAGCGCGCAAACCGCACATTACTAACCGGGCTCCTCGCGGTGGCTCAACTGGCGCTGGCATCCTCTGTTGCACTGATGCCCGCAGCATCCGCTCAAGATGCTAAAGCTCGCCCCCACATCGATCTGGCGTTTTGTATTGATACCACCGGTTCCATGCAATCCGAAATAGATAACGTCAAAGCGAAAACAAAAGAGATTGTGGCCAAGCTTGCAGGCGGCAAACCGTCGCCTTTGATTCGCGTCGGACTGGTGGCATACCGCGATCGCGGCGATGAATACGTCACAAAGGTATTTCCGTTCACCGAAGACATCGACAAAATGGTCAAAGATATTTCGGGACTGCAAGCAAACGGCGGCGGAGACACGCCGGAGGCCGTGAACGAAGCGCTGCATTCATCAGTTCATGATCTAGCCTGGAGCTCCGACAAAAAGACTCTCAAGCTGCTGTTCTTGATCGGTGATGCCGGACCGAAACATTATCCAAACGACTATGATTGGCACGCCGAGGCCAAGCAGGCTATAGCCAACGGCATTGAAATAAACACGCTCGGGTGCCAGGGGCTGGAAACTTCCATGCCTACTGTCGAGGGTGTCGATGTGTTCAAAGAAATCGCGCATTTGGCCGACGGCAAGTATGAGCCGCTTTCCTATCGCCACGAGATTGCTGAGGCCGGTGGCAAGCGGGCAACCATCGTTTCGTCCGGCGGATCGTTATATAAGGTGGCAGGGGGCGCCGGTGCCGATTGGCACGCCGGCGCAGAAAAGCTCGCTGCTGAAGGCCGAGCTGTGCGTATGGATGCACGGGCCTTTACCGGGGGCATAATGGTGGACACAGCAGCGGCCGCTCCGGCAATGGCCGGAACTCGCGCATACACAATGAGCAGCTTGAAAGCAAAATCATCCCCTGCAGCAATGGCGGCTTCCGCACCGGTCGGAAGCTATGCCATGACCAGCCGCGACGAAAATAACCTTGCCGACTTGGTTCTGCAAGCCACCAAAGACGCAGCTAAAAAACAGCTAAAGGTTGACTTCAAAGAGAAATAAGTAGCGCTTCCTGTGTAGGGCGACGCCGTGCGTCGCCCTTGGCGGACCGCCCTGGCGGGCCGGTTCCATTCGCAGGCATTGGCAGCCTTTTCTATTTTCGTGTGGGGGGACACTTTCTAGCCCGGTATTGGCACTAAACAAAAGTGTTGACGCCAAGAGATTGGCTGCACAACCACGCGAATCCCGGGACTCAGTCGTGATGGGCGTTCTCGGCTATATCGGCTTTCGGCACAATTTACAGAAAATCAACTCGAATGTTGATCGTTCGCCGTAACGTTTATGACCCTGGTTGCCGGCCAATTTTTCAGATCTCCGCCAATGCTAGAATATCCACTTCGACTGAATGGGGCGCAACAATTGCATCGACGTCTACATGCATCAATGTCGATAGCTCTTGCGGCTTCCGCAGCCATGATCATGCCCGCAGCAGGGCAGGAGCAACCGGTTCCACCTGTGGCACAAGCCTCCGCACTTCCCGCCGCACTTCCCGCCGCACTTCCTGCGCCGACAGCGCTGCTTGTAGTTCCACCGGCTCATTCGCTGTCATGGCAAGCCCAGGCTGCCGTAGCAGCCGCGCAGAGCTTTGCTCAAAGCGATCCATTGCTCAAGCGCGTGGATGCCTTTTCGGCGCCTGATTGGAACGCCCAGCGGCTGCAAATATTCGTCAACAGCGGAAAAGACTTTGGCACCATAGATGGTGCCTCAATGCCGACGCCTAACGGCGCGTCCGAAACATTAATGCAAGAATTCGGATGCACGCACGCGCTGGTCAAACAGTTTAGCCGCACCCAACGCAACGTCAAATTGACTATTTATACCTTCTACACTGCAGAGGGAGCGTACGGTGCTTACTCGTGCTTGCGCCAGGGAGCCTCGACCGTAGTTGTACGCGGCGGTGCTTCTTCCGAGACCGATAACAGCATTTCCTTTTGGAAGGGCCGGCGTTTTGTTGTCGTGACCAGCTCCGCCGAAGACGATGAGCTCGGCAAGGGACTGGTGTCAAATTTGGCCGACCAAACCGTGGCAGCCGTCGGCGGTGACAGTCCCGTGCCGGCGATGCTGAACAGTATGTCGTTTCTCGACCGTGTTAAAGGCAGCGAAAAACTGTTCTTCGGTACGCTCGCGGCCCGCCGATTTGGTAACTTCCCTGATACCGTCGGGCTGGCGGTCGATCGATCATTGGGTGCTGCCTTTGCTGAGTATCAATTTCCCCCGCCGTGGGCCGAGCGCATGCGGGCAATGGTGATCGATTACGGTAACGGCGGACTCGCTCGTAATACCTATACTGAATACGCAAACGGACTTGTTATCGAACACAAGAAGTGTGCCGTCCAGCCGGACAGCGTCCTGTGCAAACTGACCAACGGTTACATCTATTGCGTAGTCCGCGGCTCTCGATTGGCTGTGATTACCGGCGCCCGCCGCAAGGAATCGGCCACAATGCTGGCCCGGCAGCTCGCTTACTGAGCGCTTCCTAATGAAAAGTTTCTGCGCTGCCGGGGGCGCGTGCCAGCAAAATCTGCTTGCGTATGCCATAATCATCAATCGTTGAAATTCGATTCCTTAGCGGATATGTCCGCTTGATCATGTATCAACCATTAAGGAATCCTTGCGCTCGATATGCATGAGATGCAGTCATAAAGCGCAATGTGTCTACCTCTCGGGATTTGACACGTAGCAACCCGGTTGCTATCATTCAACGAACGTTGCAGGTACTGCACCAAGCGGTCCGCGCAGCGATTGAACCCTGATAACTGAATAGCCATGAACATAGCCTGTCAATAATTTTGAGTAGAAGGCAAACGAAACGTGTCGAATCCACGAGGGGCGTTAGTCTCGAAGTGGTGATGAGTTTGGTGGGGAT
>Ga0134128_10002614_pt1 | contig 22196 bp, 19 predicted proteins | sample KB31754_FD_96462 | JGI IMG/M metagenome (GOLD analysis project Ga0134128, IMG submission 96462) | Terrestrial soil microbial communities with excess Nitrogen fertilizer from Kellogg Biological Station, Michigan, USA - KB3-175-4 | ecosystem: Environmental > Terrestrial > Soil > Unclassified ... | reverse complement strand
GTGAACGCCGCGCTCACCCTGGCGCACGTGGCCTTGTATTCCGGCGACCGCGTAGCCCTGCTGGCTTATGGCCGCCGGGTGCAGCAGCAGTTGGCGCCGGGACGCGGCAGCCCGCACATGCGCGCCCTGGTGGAGCAGCTCAGCCTGGTGCATACCGAGGTGGCCGAGGCTGACCATGTTCGCGCTGCCCGCGTGCTTCTGAGCATGCAAAAGCGCCGCAGCCTGGTGGTGTGGATCACGGACCTGGCGGAAACCGCCATGACTCCGGAGGTGATTCAGGCGGCGCTGCAGATAACCAGGCGGCACTTGCTGCTATTTATCAGCTTTTCCGAGCCGCAAATCATGGAACTGCTGGCTCGCGCTCCGGAGAACCCTCTGAACATGTATCGCGTAATGGCGGCTCAGGAAATGTCGCAGCGCCGGGAGTTGCTGCTGCGCCGCCTGCGGGAACAGGGCGCCTTTGCTTTGGAACTGCCGCCGGACCAGGTTTCCACCGCCCTGGTGAATCAATACCTGGAAATCAAAGATCGCGGATTGCTCTAGAATTCAAGACCTTGCCTGGAGCCTCCTTACTGAACGGCATCTCCGCTTCCATCATTTCGCATATCAGTAGAGACATAACTCGTCAGGTCTCGCGTTCCCCGGCTGCGTGATTTTCAGCGTTTTCGCCGCCAGAGGCGAGGTACATCACCAACGCCAGGCCCAATGCCGCTCCCAGGGCGAACTTCAGTGGAGCCGGAAAGTTGGAGGGCGAGAGATAGCCCTCGATGAAGCCCGCGACCACCAGCATGGGAATCACACCCAACACCAGGCGAACCGCCCGGCCACCGGCCTCGACCACAGAGTCCCGCCGGGGCATGGTTCCGGGAAAGAGCAGGCCACGCGCCAGCAGCAGCCCGGCCCCGCCGGCGATAAAGATGGCCGGTAATTCCAGCACGCCATGCGGCGCCACAAAGCTCCATAACTGGCGGCTCATGCCTGCCTGCCAGCAGGCGGTGCCGATCACCCCTATAAGCAGGCCATTAAAAAAGAGCATGTAAACCGTGCCCAGGCCGGCCAGAATCCCCATGGCGAAGGTGGCGCAGGCTACCGAAATATTGTTGGTCAGGATGAAGCTGGAGGCCAGCGGCTTGATAGACACTACCGATTGCGTCCACATGCGGTGCTGCTCGATGGTGTCAATCATCCGGCCGCCCAGGAAATAGCGCTCAAAGCCGGGATCGGAGAAACACAGCGCCGTGCCCACAATGGCCGCCGCCAGAAAAATCAGGAACGCGGTGAGGGGGTAAGCCAGATTTTCGCGAAATAGACGCGGGTAAGTGACGCGGAAGAATTGTACAATGCCCGCGGCATTGGTCTTGCGCCCCATATAGATCAGGTTGTGGGCGCGGCCCAGCAGTTGGTTCAAGTAGTCCGATATCTGCCGGCTGGCGGTATCTTCGCGTACGGTAGAAAGGTCGGAAGCGATCTGGCGGTAGAGCAGGCCCAGTTCCTGCAATTCGGAACGGCTGAGCCGGCCCACGCCGCGCCGGCCCGACTGTTCCACCAGCGCTTCCAGCCGCCGCCAGTAGGGCTGCCGTTTCTCAAGCCAGTGCGTGGAGATCACGGGTGTACTCGCCGGACAAGCTTACCATCGAAACCCCGGAACAGATCCCGCTGGAATTTCCTCTGGCGGGGATTGGCAGCCGCTTTCTGGCTATCGCTCTGGACATGCTGATCCAGACGCTCGCCTTCCTGCTGGTCATTTTTGTCGGCGAGTTGCTCGTCCCCACGGTGGCGCGCTTTACCCCCCGAGCCTGGACCTGGGCAGCCGCCATTTTCTTTCTGGTGCTGTTTCTTCTGTACTCCGGGTATTACGCGCTGTTCGAAATTTTCTGGAATGGGCAAACCCCGGGCAAGCGCCTGGTGCGCATTCGGGTGATCGGCGATTCCGGCCGCCCCATCACGGTATACGAGGCGGTGGCGCGCAACCTGCTGCGCCTGGTGGACCAGATGCCCGGGCTCTATGTGGTGGGGATCGTCTCGGTTTTTCTTACCGCGCGGAACAAGCGCCTGGGCGATATCGTTGCCGGCACTGTCGTGGTACACGAAAAAGCCATGCAGGAAGTGCAACCGGATTTCGTCGCCGGAACTGGAGCTTCCGCGCCAACATCCCCGGCGCTGCAGATTTCCGCGGATGAACTGGAGTTGATTGAGCGCTTCCTGCAGCGCCGCTACGACCTTAGCCCGGAGGTGCGCCGGCAGAGCGCCGAGCAGATTGCTGCCCGCCTGCGCGCCCGCCTGGGTACTGCGCAGGATGGCTCAGAAAGCGCCGAAGATTATCTGGAAACAGTGGCCCGCCAGAAACGCGATAGCGCCAGCTTCAGCCGCTGACGATTACTTTGCGGCTGGAACATTAACTTCACGCATCCCGCTCCGCCGGGCCAGACGATTCAGCTCTGCCAGGTCTTGTTGCCTGACATTTTCCCAGGAGGTCAGTAGAGTCTGCAGCGAGCGCTCGGTTTCGTCGAAGACCGCGTAAGACTGCGCGGTAGGAGCGGCGTCCGCGCTTTCTACCGCGTTCAGCAGCGCGGCTAGCGTTCCGTTGATGGTAGCCAGAGTGGCCGCTCCGCCGCCAATAGGGCTTGCGCCGGCTAGCCTGGCGAGCTTGCCATCCAGCGCCGCCGCGGCCGAGGCAACTTTGGCAGAACGGCGCTTGGCAGCTGCTTCCTTCTGCAGGGCATTGAGCTGCTTACGAATCGCCGAGATGTCGTTGTATGCGCCCATGTCTTTGGCCACGGCATCGGTGATCCGCAGTTCAAGCTGGAGCTGCCGTTGCAGGTCGGCCCCAGAAGTTGAGACTCGCGGATCCACCTTAACCTCCAGGGGCTGACGATAAGTCTTGCCCTCCACCGTGAGCCGGACCTCGTATTCTCCAGGCAAAATTCGCGGGCCCTGCGGCGCCACGGGAGTTTCCCCCACAACTGCGGCCATGCTGTACTCGTGGAACAGCCACGGCGGCGTGGGATAGCGCAAATCCCAGATGAACCTATTCTCACCCGCGCTCTTGCCCAGGATGCGCGGCGCCTCGACCCAATAGGAGGGAAACGCGAGCTGGGAAAAATCCACCGGCAGCGGCACGTCGCTGCTGGAGAAATGGCGTATTACCTGGCCCTTGGCATCGGCAATTTCGAGCACCACGGGGGTTGAGGCCGTTGTCTTGAGGTAGTAGTCAAGGATGGCGCCATCGGGCGGATTTTTTCCCGCCGGAGTTTCCGGGGGCAGGGGAGTGTCGCGGTTCTGGTTGGCGCGCACCCGCAACGCCGCCGCGGGGCGGAACAGGTGCGCATCAGAATTGGCCAGCGCCGCGTCCAACTGCCGCAGTGGCGTGAGGTCATCCAGAATCCAGAAGGAGCGGCCATGCGTTGCCACCACCAAGTCGTTGCCGTGCACCACCAGGTCGTGAATGGGTGCGATCGGCAGGTTCAGTTGCAGGGGCTGCCATTGTCCCCCGTCGTCAAAGGAAACGTAGGCTCCGGTTTCAGTTCCGGTATAAAGCAGGCCTTTGCGCTCGGGATCTTCCCGCACGGCATGGACGTATGCCGTGTCGGGAATGCCGTCGGCAATTTTGGTCCAGGTCTTGCCATAGTCGTGGGTGCGATAGATATAGGGCCGAAAATCGTCCAACCGGTGCCGGTCAACGGCGGCGTAGGCGGTCCCTGCGTCGAAGCGCGAAGCCTCCAGCAAGCTGATCTTGCTCCAGGGCGCCAGCCCCTTGGGGGTGGCGTTCTCCCACGTCTTGCCTCCATCGCGAGTTAACTGGATCAGGCCGGTATCGGTGCCCACCCAGATCATCCCGGCGGTAAGCGGCGAAGGCGCAATGGTGTAGATGACGCCGTATCCGCGCTGCCTGGTGTTGCTCACCGCCAAGGGCTCGGTTGATTTTGCAGCGCTCGGCTCCACCCCCGTCAGGTCCGGGCTGATTGCCTGCCAGCTCATGCCCCGGTCGCCGGTCTCAAGCAGCATCTGCGCGCCCATATAGAGCGTGTGCGGGTCTTGTGGCGAAAACACCAGCGGCGAAGTCCAGGTGAAGCGGTACTTGCGGCCGGCGATGTCGGTGCCGAACGCCAGGCTGGGCCAGGGCGAAATGTCCTGCGACTCACCGGTTTTCCAATTGAAGCGATGGAGTTCGCCTAATGTGCCCCCGGCGTAGACGATATTGGGGTCGCTGGGATCGGGCACGATGTAGCCGCCCTCGTCGCCTCCTACCGGGCGCCAGTCGCGGAAGGTGATCTGGCCATAATCGCTGCGGCTGAGCGTGCCCACCGTGCCGCTATCCTGCTGCGCTCCGTATACCTTGTAGGGAAACTGGTTGTCAGTCGCCACATGGTAGAACTGTGCCGTGGGCTGGTTGTACCAGCTGCTCCAGGTGTTGCCATCGTCCACGCTGATGGTGGTGCCCTGATCGCTGGCCACGATCATGCGCCGCGAGTTGGTGGGATCAACCCACAGGAGGTGGTAATCGTCGCCTCCCGGCGCTCCTTTAATGGAGACGAACGTTTTGCCGCCGTCGGTGGAACGGTACAGAGACACATTGGGGATGTAAACCGTGTTGGGATCCAGCGGGTCGGCGGTGACCGTGCCGAAATACCAGCCGCGCTGATGGATGCGGCGGTCGGTGCTCACCAGCGTCCAGTTAGCGCCGCCATCGTCGGAGCGGTAGAGGCCGCCGTTCTGCGGGGCATCTACGATGGCATAAACCCGCTGGCCGTGCGTCCCCGCGGCCAGCGACACGCCGATTCTGCCCAAGTCGCCAGCCGGCAGGCCGTGGCCGGAGATTTCCCTCCAGGTAGCGCCCTCGTCGGTTGATTTGTACAGACCGCTGCCGGGACCGCCCAAGGGGGCGTAGGTGCTCCAGGGCGGGCGGCGCGTGCGCCACAATGTGGCAAAAACGGTTTGCGCATGATCCGGATCGAGGGCCAGGTCAATGGCCCCGGTGTTTTCGTCCTTGTAGAGAACTTTCTGCCAGGTTTGCCCGCCATCGGTGGTGCGGAACACGCCGCGCTCGGGATTAGGGCCGTAGGCGCGCCCGAGGGCCGCCACCAGCACGAGGTTGGGATTATGAGGATCCACCAGGATGCGTCCTATATGGCGGGTATCGCGCAGGCCAATGTGACGCCAGGTTTTGCCCGCGTCGGTGGATTTGTAGACCCCATCTCCGAAGGAGATGTCGGAGCGCATGTCGGCTTCGCCGGTGCCGACGTAAATCACGTTGGGATCGGAAGGCGCAACCGCCAGCGCGCCCACCGAGGCGATGGGGGCGGCATCAAAAATCGGCTTCCAGACACGGCCGGCGTCGGTGGTCTTCCACACTCCGCCGCCTACGGCGCCAAAGTAGAAGGTTTCCGGTTCTCCCGGAACCCCCGCAGCCGCCAGCGCGCGCCCGCCGCGGAAGGGGCCGATGCAGCGCCAGCGCAATCCGGCATAAAGGCTGGGGCCAATGCCCTGGGCCCTGGCGGCGGGTGGGATCAGAAGAAGAAGTCCGAAAATGGAGATAAAGAGGGACAGATTGCGGGCGATCGGGTTGTTGTGCATGCGGGAGAAGGAGAAATATACACCCTGGCTCGCCTCGTCTGTCATCACCGGAGAGTTTCGGCCGGGCGCACACGCACAAATGCAAAGGGCGGCTCGCAAGCCGCCCAGGGTAGAACAATAACCTCTCGCTCTAGGATTCCACGCAGGCCCACTCCCGCGGCAGCACTCCAGACTCTCCCGCCGCTTCGGTGGGGTGAATGTCGATTACCGAATCCAGCGCGGTCACCGCCAGCACCTCGCGCACGTGTCGGCTCAGGTTAATCAACTTCAGACCCGTCCCTTGCGCGATACACCACTGGCGTATGCGCAGCAGCGTTCCCAGACCGGCAGCATCCAGGGCTTCCACTCCTTGCAGGTCCATGACCAGTACGGCGGCCCTCTGCCCGGTCGCGGCCTTCTGCAACCCTTTCAAGCCTTCCCCAGCCACCATTCTTCCAGTGCACTGCAGGACGACTTTTTCTCCCGAACGTTTTGCTGACAACTGCAGCATCCTTCCTCCAGATTCTTGCCCAAAAATGATACGTAGGTTGGGGAATAAAAGTTCGCTTTGATAACTCTAGTTTAGACGTTAAAGAGCAATCGGCGTAAGCCGCGCACCAGAGAAATAACCCCCCAACAGGACATGTACCAACAGCAGGTTACAGATGGCTGTGGAAAACGGTATGAAAAGCACAGAGAAAAGCGCGACAGCTCCAACTTTTTCACGGCCGGGTAAGTTCGCGCCGCGTGTTTGCCGCGCAAATCGGGGCCCGATAGCGGTCGACGCGAGGTGAACCGCGAAGGTCAACACGGCTGTTCCATCGGTCATGTATTTTGTGTTGACTCTGTTTTGCTCTTCCCTAGAATGAGTCATCGGCAAGCGATAAAACATTATTAATCGTTTCTGTTTAAAACAGGAAAGCTGGCGAATGGAAGAGCGTTTCACCTCGGTGCAGATTGTCAAATTGACCGGTATCACGGCGCGGCAGTTGCAGTGGTGGGACGAGCAGGGCATTGTGGTTCCCGCCCGGGAGGGTCATCGCCGCCTCTATTCGCTCGATGACCTGGCGGAGATCGCGGTCATTGCCGATTTGCGCCGGCGCGGCTTTCCTCTGCAAAAGGTTCGCAGGGTAGTGCGTTTTCTGGAGCGCCACCTGGGCAGCCGCCTTGCGGAAACCGTAAGCGGCGGCTCCCAATACCACCTCCTCACCGACGGTTCCCGCTTGTACCTGGAGACCTCGGCCAAACAGATCGTCGACATCTTGAAAAACGCGCGCCAGCCCATCCTGAGCGTCTGTTTGAGTGACACGGTGCGCGCCATCCGGGCCAGTATTCGCGGCCACAAGAAAGCCAGTGGGGTTGCTCATCCGCAGCACGCCAGAAGAAAGGCCCTGTGAGCAGGGTGGAGGAGAAATGGTCGGCGAACTAAACGTGCTTACCGAATGGATTCCGGAGCAGATGGGGCCCGGCACCGTGTTTGTGCTGGAAAACGCCGGCGAAGTGGGCGAAAAGGAGGACCCCTACTGGGCCGTGCTTGCCTGCCCTGACTGCGGCACGCTGGGCCTGATTACCCGCCGGCAGATCGCCGGACTGCTGCCCGTCATCTGCGGCTCGGAGCATTGCGCCGCCCAATTCTTCATCCATGACTGCGAGGTCATCCCGCGCAAGCCCAGCTAACCGTTTTTTCAACCACAGAGGACACAAAGAACACAGAGGAAAGGCCATTGGAGAAGCCTTTCAACCCGGCGACGCGATTCAGATCCGAACGGGCTATTGTGTGAATCAATCGCAGCCGCATCCTGCCGGCTACCGCCCCAGTGTCCGCTTGGCTTCCCACCAATCGGAACCCTCGCTCAAAAGCGGTGTCAACCCCAGGGGGTTCCTCTGTGCTCTCTGTGTCCTCTGTGGTTAAGAAAAAAGTTTAAACCTGGCGCGCAGATGATTGAGCCATCGGGATCGGCACCTCTTCCACAATCTCAATACCAAAGCCTTGCAGGGCGGCCACCTTGCGCGGATGGTTGGTGAGCAACCGGATGCGGCGCAGCCCCAAGTCGGAAAGAATTTGCGCGCCGATGCCGATTTCGCGCTGCGTCTTGCGCTCGCTTTCCGGCAAGGCGGGCAGACGCACGTCGCGATGGAAGGAAAGCAGCGTGCGTTCCCCCATCCGCTCCACGGAAAATCCCTTGGAAGTCTGGTGCAGGTAGATGAGAGCCCCTACTCCTTGCTCGGCGATCATCTGCAACGAGCGGTCAATCACGTTGCGGCACTCGCACCAGGTGGCGCCGAAAACGTCGCCCACCAGGCAGTGGGAGTGCATGCGCACCAGGACCGGTTCGGGGGCACGCTCCAGGTCGCCGCGCACCAGGGCCACATGGGATTCACCGCCTTCCACTTCGCTCTCATAAGCGATCATGCGGAACTCGCCGTGAGTGGTAGGCAGCAGGGCCTCGCCCAGGCGCCGGACGTAGCGCTCATGCTGCATGCGGTAGCGGATCAGTTCGGCGACGGTCAGCATCTTCAGAGCGTGCTGGCGGCAGAACTCCACCAGGTCGGGCACGCGCGCCATGCTGCCATCGTCCTTCATGATTTCGCAGATAATGCCGGCGGGCACCAACCCGGCGAGGCGGGCCAAGTCCACCGACGCTTCCGTCTGCCCGGCGCGCACCAGCACCCCGCCTTTGCGGGCGCGCAGTGGGAACACGTGCCCAGGGCGAGCCAGGTCGGAAGGACGGCTGGCGGGATCAATGGCCACCGCTATGGTGCGGGCGCGATCGTAGGCGGAAATGCCGGTGGTCACCCCTTCGCGGGCATCCACCGACTCGCAGAACGCCGTGCCGTAGTTGGAGGTATTCTCCGCGGTCATGGGCCCGATGCGCAGGTGCTGCAATCGTTCTTCGGTCATGGCCAGGCAGACCAAACCCCGGCCGTAGCGGGCCATGAAGTTGATGGCTTCGGGAGTGACCTTCTCCGCCGCCAGGGTAAGGTCGCCTTCGTTCTCGCGGTCCTCATCGTCCACTACCACGACCATGCGGCCGGCGCGAATGTCGGCAACTGCGCTTTCCACGTCGCAAAATGGTGAACTGGGGGTCATACAGAGGGGATTTTAGCAGTTAAGCTTTCCAGCCTTCATCTGAAACATGTAGAACTAGCCTGTAAGCGATTGAATCGAGACATGTTTGGCCATGTTATAGCTCGCGCCGTCCCTCCATAGCCTTGAGCATGGTGACTTCGTCGGCGTATTCGATGTCGCTGCCCACGGGAATGCCGGTGGCGATCCGCGTCACCTTAACCCCGGGCCGCCGGATCTGCTGCGAGATGTAGACGGCGGTGGCCTCGCCTTCTACGGTGGGATTGGTGGCCAGGATGATCTCGTCCACCTCGCCGGCATCAATGCGCCGGAACAGATTGGAGAGGCGAAGCTGCTCCGGGCCAACCCCGTGCAGCGGCGAAATGGAGCCGTGCAGAACGTGATAGGCGCCATTGAAGTGGCGAGTCTTCTCGATGGCGTTGATGTTGGTAGGCTCCTCCACCACGCAGACCAGGCGCTGGTTGCGGGTGGGATTGCTGCAATAGACGCAGGGGTCCACGTCCGTAATGTTGTTGCAGACGGAGCACAGGCGCAGCTTGGCTTTGACGTCGCGCACCGCGGCCGCTAGCGCTTCGGCGTCTTCCTCGCTGGAGCGCAGGATATGGAAGGCAAGCCGCTGCGCGCTCTTGCTGCCCACGCCGGGCAGCTTCTTCAGTTCGCCAATGAGCCGGGTCATGGGCTCGGCAAAGTTGGGCATGAGGAAAATTGTGTAATTGAGTAATTGAGTAATCGGGTAAATTTCTCAATGACGAACTTACCCGATTACTCAATTACGCAATTATTCCAGTCCCAGGCCGCCGAGCATGCCCCCGAGGCTGGACTGCATGGCTTCATCCACCTTGCGAACGGCTTCATTCATGGCGGCGGTGACCAGGTCCTGCAGCATCTCCACATCGCCGCCCTTTACCGCCTCGGGATCAATCTTCAGGGCCAGAACCTGCTTGCGCCCGTTCATTTTCACGCTGACAGTGCCGCCACCGGCGGTGGCTTCCACATTCGTTTGTTCCATCTTCTTCTGCAGCGCCTCGGCCTGTTGCTTGGCCATGGACATCATTTCCTTGATATTGAATCCGCCCATAAATTCTCCGGGTAGTTAGTAGCTGGTAATTGGCAGCTGGGGGCAAGGCGAGCGCAACTACCAACCACCAGCTACCGCTTTTCCTTATGATCAATAATCGTGCGCACTTCTGCCCCGAACTTTTCGCGCATGCGCTGCACCACCGGGTCCTGGAGGGCGCGATTGCGGCTGCCCCCATTGCCCACCGGAGCGGCGGTACGCGGCTTCGACGAGTTGCTGTTGGCTCCGCCGCCAACCAGCATGACCTTCAGCGGGCGGCCGGCGGCGCCGGTAGCCGCCGTATTCGCAATCTTCTTCCCCTCGGCGCCGAAAGCCATATCCAGTACCGCGGGCGCGGCGGCCACCTTCACCGTGAGTTCGTTGCCCTGCAGAGACCACTCGCCGGCGTCAAGCATATAAGCCAAAGTGCGATGGCCGCCATTCTCCAGAGCGCTTACCACAGCGCCGCGCAAGTGATCGGTGGTGCTCCCTTGCGCTTGCGGTTCTGACTGGGAATCGGGAAGGGACTCTTCGTCGTCGTTCTCCGGCGCAATCGCCGGAGCGGCAGCCCCCATCACAACGGAAGCGCCGGCACCCATGGCCACAGGCGCGGTCTCCTCGGCTGAAAGCTTGCTGCCGCTGCCACCGCTCTTGCGCGCACTATCAGCATTGAATGGAGAGAGCTTGCCGGGGCGGGAAGCGAAAGACGGGTCCGCGCTGCGCGGCCGTTCCGGCACTGCGGCAGCCACCGCCGGGCGCGGCCCTCCGGCACGGCTACCCATCTCACCCGCGCCGGCCTCGCTCAGCAACTGCTCCAGCGGCAGCAGGCGGGTGGCATGCGCCATCTTGAGCAGCCCAAGCTCCAGGTGAAAGCGCTGCTCCTGCTTGTAGCCGAGCTCGCTGTGGGTGCGCAGCATGATTTGCAGATAACGCGCCAGATCTTCCTCGCTGAACGCTTCGGCCACGCGCCCTACCCGTTGCCGTTCGTCGGAGGAAATCTGCAGCAGTTCAGAATCACTGCCCGCCACTTTGGCCACAATAACGTTGCGCAGGAAGCGCGACATCTGGCGGGCGAAATGGGTGGGATTCTGCCCTTCGCTGATCAGCTTGTCGGTGAGCCGCAGGACTTGCTCGCTGGAACTCTGCCCCACCGCCTGCATCATCTGTTCCAGGGTGGCCGAAGGCACAGTTCCCACCAGCTGGCGAACCAGATCGGCGCTCAGAGTTTCGCCGCAGCAGGCGATCGCCTGGTCGAGAATGGAAAGCGCGTCGCGCATGGAGCCGTCGCCGGCTTCCGCCAGCAGGGCCAGCGCATCCGGCTCCGCGTGAATGTTCTCCCGTTCGGTGAGGTCGCGTAACTGGCCCAGAATGTCATCGAAACACACGGCATGAAAACTGAAGTGCTGGCAGCGCGAGCGGATAGTCTGGGGAATATCCTCCGGCTGGGTAGTGGCCAGCATAAATATCACGTGGCCCGGCGGCTCTTCCAAAGTCTTGAGCAGGGCATTGAAGGCGGCGTCGGTGATCTGGTGAGCTTCGTCGAGAATCCAGATCTTGAAGCGGTCGCGGGCGGGACGATAGCGGGCGGCGTCGCGCAGTTCGCGAATCTCATCAATGCCGCGGTTGGTGGCGGCGTCAATTTCGATCACGTCCACGGAGTTGCCGGCGCGAATCTCGGTGCAGGATTCACACACCCCGCAAGGCTCCGGCACCGGGTGGTCGGCGGAGCGGCAGTTCAGAGCCATGGCCAGGATGCGAGCCACCGTGGTCTTGCCAATGCCGCGGTGGCCGCTGAATATGTACCCGTGGGCGATCCGCTGCTGCTCGATGGCGTTCTTTAAGGTGCGGGTGACGTGCTCCTGTCCGATCACTTCGGAGAAGCGTTGCGGACGGTACTTGCGCGCCAGGACCTGGTAAGCCATAGGGGGAGAAAATTCGATTATACGTGATGAGGATAACCGATTCTGCATGCCTGAAAGTGGCTTGTTGACATGCAATTAGAACGCGTGTCCAGCCTCTGACCAATCGCGGAGCGCGCCCGGAAAAGAGCTTTGCGGGACCAGACCGGCCGCTGCCAGCCGCACACATTGTTGTTGTTGGTCCTTGCGGGACCGCCGCCATCGGCGCTACTCTTGCAGGCGAGTTCGAGGGTCGTGGGAGGGTGTTATGCAACTGAAAATCGCTACCCACCTGGTAGACGGCATCACGGTATTGGAATGCAGCGGGCGCATCGTTTTCGGGGACGAGGCGGCCGCCCTGCGGGAAAAAGTAAAGGATCTGGTGGCCGCGGGCAAGAAGCAGATTGTGCTCAACCTGAGCGGCGTTACCTATATAGATAGCGGCGGGCTGGGAACGCTGGTGGGTCTCTACACTACGGCACGCAACGCCGGCGGCAGCATTAAGCTGGCCAATCTGACGCAACGTGTGGGAGACCTGCTGCAGGTGACCAAACTGCTTACCGTGTTTGACGTTTACGAGAGCCAGGAAAAAGCCATCAAGGCATTCGGCAAGGCGGCTGTAGCCTAACCTAGGCGCTCATCTCTCCGGGGACGGCGCTCCAGCGTCGTCCCTTTATTTTGCCCGCACCATCTGGATAGCATGAGCTGCTAGTGTTAAATTCGGGATTCGTGATCTTCTATTTGCCGCTGCTGCTGGCCGTGGGCGCGACCACCCTGTACCACGTCGCGCAAAAATCAGTTTCTCCACAAGTGAATCCCATGCTCTCGGTCACGGTGAATTATGTGACCGCCCTGATCGTGTCGCTGCTCATCCTCCCTTTTTATCCCGGGCGTTCGCTGCGCTCCTCATGGAAACATTTGAACTGGGCGAGCGTGGCGGTGGGCGTGGCCATTGTGGGTATCGAGTTGGGATTCGTAGTAGCTTACCGTGCCGGCTGGCGTATCAGCGTGGCCTCTCTGGTCGCCAACGTCACCACCGCTCTGCTTCTGGTAGCAATTGGGCTGATCGTCTTCCGCGAGCGCCTGGGCGCCCAGGGTGCGATTGGCATTGTGCTCTGTATCGCCGGACTTGGCCTGGTAATGTACCGCTAATGAACATGTTCAGCCGATTGCTGGCGACTGTGCGCAAGATCCCGCGCGGCCGGGTGTGCAGCTATGGTGGAGTGGCGCGGGCCGCGGGGCATCCGGGGGCGGCCCGCCAGGTGGTCTGGGCGCTGCATTCACCCACCGCCACCGGTTTGCCCTGGCACCGCGTGGTGGGGGCAGGAGGCCATATCCGGCTGCAAGGGGAATCTGGCCTGGAGCAGCGCTTCCGCCTGGAAGCTGAAGGAGTCAGCTTTCGGGGCAACCGGGTGGACATGGACAAACACGAATGGCCGTTCCCCTCCCGGAAGCGCAAGAAACTACGTTCGCCCCGCCGCGGTAAACGCTAGACCCCGCTTCTTTCGAGGCACAAGCCTTCTAAAGCAAACCCACGGCCAGACAAATTAACCTGAAATTCTCCCTTTGTTTCCTGTCCTTTGCGGTGAAAGGTTTTTCGCATCACAGTAAGGTGTGACCTACGTGGCTGCGGCCTTCAGGGAAAAAGGAAAAAATGAGTGTTTTGGAGGCGGGCATGACCGGTTGGGTGCGCTGCCCATGGCGGCCCCGGTCGTATAATGCCCTGTTTACGCGATGGCTACTATGAGCAGAACCATTCCCGCACTGCGTTTGGCCCGCCGTATGTCGCGGCTGGGCACCGAAACAGCCTTTGAGGTGCTGGTCAAGGCGCGCGCCCTGGAGCGGCAGGGCAAGCATGTGGTGCACCTGGAAATCGGAGAGCCCGATTTTGCCACCCCCTCCAACATCGTGGAAGCGGCCGTCGAAGCCCTGCACAAGGGCTGGACCCATTACGGCCCTTCCGCCGGATTGCCCGACCTGCGCCAAGCCATTGCTGAGGAAGTCAGCCGTTCTCGAGGAGTGCCCGTTTCGGCCGACGAAGTGGTGGTTGTGCCCGGCGGCAAACCCATTATTTTCTTCCTGATTCTGGCTCTGGTGGAAGAAGGAGATGAAGTCATCTATCCCAATCCCGGCTTCCCCATTTACGAATCTATGATTCGCTTTATGGGTGGTAAGCCGGTGCCCATCCGCCTGCGGGAAGAGCTGGATTTCTGTCTGGATGTGAACGAGTTGGCGGACCTGATCACGGACCGCACCAAGCTCCTCATTCTGAACTCGCCGCAGAATCCCACCGGGGGCGTGCTCAGCCAGCGCAACATTCGCGACATCGCCGCCGCCATCGGTGACCGCGACGTCATGGTGCTCTCGGACGAGATTTACAGCCGGCTGATTTTTGACGGCGAACACCATTCCATCGTGGCCGAGGATGGATTTAAGGAGCGCACCGTCATTCTGGACGGCTTCTCCAAAACTTACGCCATGACCGGCTGGCGCATGGGCTACGGCGTGATGCGCCCCGACCTGGCTACCCATATCGCCCGCCTGATGACCAATTCCAACTCCTGTACCGCCAGCTTCACCCAGGTGGCCGGCATTGAGGCGCTGCGCGGCGAGCAGTCTTCGGTGGAGTACATGCGGCACGAGTTCCAGCACCGCCGCGACGTGTTCGTAGACGGCATCAACCGCATTCGCGGCTTCTCCTGCCGCCGCCCCAAGGGCGCGTTCTACACCTTCCCCAACATCAGGCAGACAGGATGGCCCTCTAAAAAGCTGGCCGACGCGCTGCTGGAGGAAGCGGGGGTGGCTTGTCTTTCGGGCACGGCCTTCGGCGAGTTCGGCGAAGGCTATTTGCGCTTCAGCGTGGCTAATTCCATTGACAACATTCAGACCGCGCTGCGTTCCATCGAGGAATGGACTAAGAAAAACCTCTAACCTTCTTTTACCACCGGGCGAGAAACCTGCGGTGCGGATGCTGGCCTGGCCCCATGCTCAGCCCGTAAATCCAGCGGCACAATCAGGAACTGCTTTATCTACGGCTTACTTCCAACAGCAAGTGTTCATGAAACGAAACTCTCAGCCTGGGGCTTTGGGAATCCACCTCGCCCAGCTGTTTGCCATTCTCGTAATCTGTGGCCTGATACTGGCCGGGTTTCAAGCCGCGCAGCTCAACTTCGCCTGACCAAGTGGCAGCGCTCTCCGGCGCGTAAAAGGCGTAGTACATCCTGCCGTCCTTGGCGATGGCATAGCCCTCGGGCACATCGTACCCATAGGTATAAAGATCGAGAAACTCCCCCTGGGACAGCATCTTGGAGTCGTAGATATGGATCCACTTCTTCCAGTAGTCTTCCTTTTCCGGAGTGAGCTGGACGGTCTTAAACTTCGGCCCGTAGTCGGGCCAGGTAAACTTGGTGCCGAGAACGGCGCCGGTGCCGATGGTGGAGGCGAAATCCCGGCCCACGTCCACCTCGTGGTTGCTGTTTTGGAAATGGATCTTGGTGAGTTCCACGTGGTCGCCATAAACAGCCGCTTGCGGGCCAAGCAGCGCTTTGTACATTTTGGTGCGCAGGCGAACTTGCCGCGAGCCCACCGGGTCAGCGGTGACCGCCTGGTCAATGAACGGCAGCCAGGCCATGTTGGGAGGAGTGCCGCAGGGGCAGCTCTGGGTCACGCTGTCAGGCTTGAGCGCACGCGTGGTCTGAAAGATGGTTTTGTAGATTTCGCCCATGGCCCGCACCGAATCCATGGGCGATTTGTGGTGATGTTTGGGGTTGTAGCAGGGCGGAACGATGTAGGAGAAGTCGAGCTTGCTGCCGTCGAAGCCCCAGTCGCGAATAAATTTTTCCGTCAGCTGCTTGTAATACTGCTGCACCGCGGGAACAGCTGGGCAGAGAGCGCCCATGTCGGCGGTGGCGCGGGCATGCTTGCCGTTCTTATCCAGAATCAGCCAGTCCGGGTGTTCCTTCACCACCTTCGCCAGTTGGTAGCGTCGCCCATTCAGAATGTCCTTGCCCTCGCCATCCTCCACTACCAGCGGAATCCACCACAGGGTAATGTGAATGCCCGCCTTGTGATAGGCATCTACCACCTTGCGGATGGAATCGCCGGGAAAGGTCTTGGGGTTCGGGTCCCAGTCGCCCCGATTGTTGAACCAGCCCGCGTCCAGAGTGGCCCAGTCGAAGCCAAGCTGCTGGAGCTTGGGAATGGTGCCCAGCATCTGCTTGGGGGTGACGTTCATCTCGTACCCCCAGCCGCACCAGTTGGCCTGGTAATCGCCCTTGCTGGCGCTGGGCAGGGTCCAGCCCTCGCGCTGCAGCACGCTGGAGTAGAGATGCAGCGGCTCATAGAAATCGCCGTGAAAGACGGCGACGAAGCTCAGGGGGGTGGAGTAGGTTTCGCCGGGCTTCAGTTCCTGGCCCGACTCAAGGGTTAGCGATGCGCTCACACGCTGATCGGGTTCGGTGCGCACCGGCAGTGACATGACCCAGGGCAGAAGTTCGACGTGCCCGATGGCTTCTCCCAGCGAGCGCGTCCAAAAGGCCACCACGGGAATGCCGCCCCCGGTGCTGTTTTCGTCGTTGTGCATCACCGTCTCCATCACGTTGGCGCGGGCGAAGCTGGTGGAGACCGGCATGACGTCGTCTTTGCCCCACTTCTCGCTGGCTCCGGAAAACGACCACATCTGAAAGGGCGAAAGATGGGGGTCAACCTGCGCCGCATTCAGCCGGTGCCGTTGGGCAAGGACTTGGTCAAGCAGCAGAGGTGTGCTGCCTGCATTCTTATAGGCGACGGTGGTAAAGGCGAGGGTGGGAAACTCGTCGGCCACCTCGATGGTCATTACCTTTTGCAGCGAGGGATTGCTGGCGCTGCGGCCGGAAATCACGACCGTTTTGCCTCGCGTGCCTAGCCGGCCTGCCCCTTCGCTGACTTTGGCGGCGGCGAAATCGAGCTGAAAATCGTCAACCTGCTTTCCACCACTGATCACCAGGTCGCTGCTGCCCGCTGAGCCAGGGTCATCCAACGACAGCGCCTGCCCGTTGCTCAGGAGAGATGCCTTCAGGTATCCAGAGGGAGACAGTTCAAATCTTGCCGCCGGCGTGATCAGGACCACCCGGTTTCCGGTAAGGTCCACTTCGACGGTGGAGGGTGCGGTGGCAGAAGGCGCGGGACGTCGACTGCAACTGGCAACGATCAGCAGGCTGAGGCACACCAGGATAGCCGGGCGAAAGTCGGATCGCGCTCGCCCTGGCCACGAAGTTGTTGCTGCGAATCTCTTCATCGGACCGCCTTGGTTTTAGTTCGCGGAGCCGTCGGAGCGGGCACAGCGCATCGAAAAAACGGTCCATTAAAACGGTTTACATGCTTATACCCGGCAGCCCCGGCTGTCAAGCAAAAATCCGCCCTATGTCATGCCACGGCGGCGAAGGTGGCGGCCTGCTTGTCCACCCTCCGCAAGGCTATGCTTTTCTTCCAGTGAGCTGGTCATTTAGATTAGGGGGGTGTCCACCACAGGGGAGCGGTTCGAGCGGGCAGTAGCCATCATGGAGCGGCTGCGGGCGCCTGGCGGGTGTCCCTGGGACCGCGAACAGACCTTCGATTCCATCAAGCCCTACACTTTGGAAGAGGCCTACGAGGTCCTGGAGGCGATTGATAATCGCGACTGGGACGAACTCACTGGCGAGCTGGGCGACCTGCTGCTGCAGGTGCTGTTTTATTCCGAGATGGCGAAGGAGCAGGGAACTTTTTCCATTGACGAGGTGCTGGACCGGCTGTCCAAGAAGCTGGTGGACCGACATCCGCACGTGTTCGGCGATGTGAAGGCGGAGACCTCATCCGATGTGCTGCGCAACTGGGAGGCCCTGAAAGCGGAGGAAAAGAAAAAGCGCCTGCAGGCCAGGGCGGCGCAGGGAGCGGAGGAGGATGGGGAGCACAAATCGGTGCTGGCGGGAGTTTCGTCGGGTATACCCGCGCTGCTGGAGGCCTTCAAGCTGAGCTCGCGGGCGGCGCGCGTTGGCTTTGACTGGACGGAAATTGGCGGGTTGTTCGATAAGTTGAACGAAGAAGCGCGCGAGCTGCAGGAGCAGCTGCGGGAGTTTCCGCAGCCCGGGCCCAGACCCCATGGGCGGGGAGTGGCGGGCTCCGGCGAGCAGAAAATAGGCGAAGGGTTGCGCCGGCGGCTGGAGGATGAAGTTGGCGACCTGCTGTTTGTTGTGGTGAACATTGCGCGCTATCTTTCCCTGGACCCGGAATCGGCGCTGAAGCGCACCAACCGCAAGTTCAAGCGCCGCTTCCAGTGGATCGAGGCCCGGCTGCGGGAGCAGGGCAAAGCCCCGCAGGACGCGAATATGGATGAACTCGAAAATCTATGGCAACAGGCGAAGCAGCAAGAGAACGGGCAGCAGTGAGCGCGACGGCGGTGGAGATCCGCAGCTGCCACGAACTGGAGGAATTTCGCGCCTGCCTGGAGCTGCAAAAGCAGGTGTGGGGCTTCACCGACGCTGAATTGGTTCCGCTGCGCATGTTCGTAGTGGCGGCCAAAATCGGCGGCCAGGTGATTGGGGCTTACCAGGGCAGGGAACTGGTGGGCTTCGCGCTGGCCGTGCCAGGAGCGCGGGCAGGACATCCCTATCTGCATTCCCATATGCTCGCGGTGCGGGAGAGCCATCGCAACAGCGGCCTGGGAAGGAAGATCAAGCTGTTTCAGCGGGAAGACGCGCTGGCCCGCGGCTTCGAGCTCATCGAGTGGACCTTTGATCCCCTGGAAATCAAGAACGCCTATCTCAATATCGAGCGGCTGGCCGCCATCACCCGCCGCTACAACCTGAACCAGTACGGAATTACCTCTTCTCCGCTGCAGGGTTTTTTGCCTACCGACCGGCTGGTGGCGGAGTGGTGGCTGCGCTCCCGGAGGGTTGAGACGTTTTTGAACAGCGGACGACAGCCGGAGTTTGAAACCTTGGCGCGCATTTCTGTGCCGGCGCAGATCTACCAGTGGAAGGCGGCAGAAGCCACGCGGGCCCGCGCGGCTGAGGCGCAGGGGCGCAACCGGGAAGCATTCCTTAAAGCCTTCGCCGAGGGCCTGGCGGTGTTGGGTTACGAGCGCGACGCCGAGGGCAACGGCACCTTTTTGCTGGGCAGGTGGGAAGAGAACTGGTCATATGCGGACTCTCCCTAGGCAGGGCTCAGGAGTCAGCACTCAGTACCCGGTAAGTAGTAGCCAGTATCTAGCGCCCAGTACCCAGTAAAGCCTTTTTCTGCCATGGCGCTGCGCATGACGGCTGACAGCTGAGAACTAACAACTGACAGCTGAGTTTTGACTCTGACTACGAACATGAAAATCGAAGCCATCACGTTGCGGGAAGTTCGCATGCCGCTGGTTCACTTTTTCGAGACCAGTTTCGGACGCACCTACGAGCGCCGCATTCTGCTGGTCACTGTGCACTGCGATGGCTTGGATGCCTGGGGCGAGTGCGTGGCGGGCGAGGATCCGTTCTACAGCAGTGAGTGGGTCGAGGGCGCCTGGATGGTGCTGAGCAAGTACCTGGCGCCGGCGGTGATGGGCCGCAAGCTGGAGGCGGCGCGCGACTGCGTTTCCCTGTTTGCGCGCATTCGCGGGCACCGCATGGCCAAGTCGGCCATCGAAAACGCGCTTTGGGACGCGGAAGCGCGCGAAGCCGGTAAGCCGCTATGGAAGCTGTTGGGCGGCACGCGGCGGGAAATTTCCTGCGGCGTTTCCATAGGCATTCAGGACAGCGAGGAGCAATTGCTGGAGAAGGTCTCCGCCGAACTGGCCGCCGGCTACCAGCGCATCAAGGTCAAAGTAAAGCCCGGCTGGGACGTGAAGGTGCTGGAGAAGATTCGCCGGAAGTGGCCGGAGATCCTGCTGAGCTGCGACGCCAATTCCGCTTACACGCTGGACGACGCCGGCCACCTGAGGCGCTTCGACGAGTTCAAGCTGCTGATGATCGAACAACCGCTGTGGAACGACGACATCTACCTGCACGCGCGCCTGCAGCGGGAACTGCACACCCGCATCTGCCTGGATGAATCCATCCGCAATTCGCGTGACGCCGAGATGGCGGCCGAGCTGCGCGCCTGCGGCATCATCAATATCAAGGTGGGGCGGGTGGGCGGCTTCAGCGAGGCCGTGCGGGTGCACGACATCTGCCAGCTGCACTCGCTTCCGGTGTGGTGCGGCGGCATGCTGGAGTCGGGAGTGGGCCGGGCGCAGAACATCGCTCTCTCCACGCTCAACAACTTCAGCCTGCCGGGAGACGTTTCCGCTTCCAAGCGCTATTGGAAGGAAGACATCATCGAGCCCGAGGTGACGGTGTCGCCCAAGGGGACGATCAGCGTTTCCGACCAGCCGGGCACCGGCTATAAAGTGCGTGAAGACCTGATCGAGAAGCTGACCGTCCGAAAAGAGACCATAGGCCGGGCCTAGTATTCAGCCCCGGTACCACAGCCGCTACACATCACGAGCGACGCGGAAACCATAGTCCGCGTATTGGAACCCGGGTGGGATGCTGGAACGGGTGTGGCAGCGCGAAACCTTGATGTGATGGCGCCAGGAGCCGCCGCGCGAGGCTTTGCGCGTCCCCTGGGCGGGACCTTGCGGGTTGCGTTGGGACGAGACCTGGTAGTAGGCCGCATCGAACCAGTCGCTGCACCACTCATGGACGTTATCGCACATATTGAACAGACCGTAGGCGTTAGGCGAATAGCGCGCCACGGGTTCGGGACCGCTAATCCAGCGCCGGTCGTAACCAGGCAATGATTGGGGAGCATCGTCGCCCCAGGGAAACAGCCTGCCCTCCACACCGCCGCGTGCCGCGCGTTCCCACTCCGCCTCGGTGGGCAGGCGGTAGCGCCGCCCGCTCACTTCTGAAAGCCATTGGCAGTATTGCTCAGCCTCAAACCAGGAGACAGCGACCACCGGCTGGTGGGGGTGATTGAAGTTGGCGTCATTCCAATTAGGCGGTAGTGCCAGCTTGCGCACACGCAGAAACGGCTGGTAGTCGGCGTTGGACACCTGGCAGCACGCAAGTTCGAAGCCATCCACCCACACGCGGTGCACCGGACGTTCGCAGTCCAGGCCGGCGGTGTGCCCCATATCGAACCAGCCTTCGGGAATGCGGGCCATGGCGGGTTCAAGGGCTGAGGGAATGAGTTCGCGCGCGGACACCACGCCAACTTAGCATAGAATCCGGCTGGCTCGCTGGCTGGGCTAGCTCCCTGGCTTCTTCGCCGCGGGGGTATGCAGCGCGGCGGCCGCTTCGGTCAGCGCCTGCTGCAGGGATTGCAGATGCCGCTCCTCGGTCAGGTAGCTGATCACCATCATGCGCAATACGCTGCGCCCATTAACGCGAGTCTCAGAAATCCAGCGGCTACCATCGGCGGTCACCGCCTCCACAATGGCATTGTTAGCCGCGGCAATCTCTTCTTCGTTGCGGCCCTGCGGCCGAATCCGGAAATTAACGATAGTGAGCGCCGGCTCAACCGTCAGCTCGTAATCGGGAGAACTCTTTACCCAGCAGGCGAAGCCGCGCGCCAGCCGCAACTGCCGGTCAATGTGTTCTTCATACGCCTGGCGGCCGTGCACCCGCAGGGTGAGCCACAGTTTGAGTGAGTTCATGCGGCGCGACCACTGGGTGCTGATGCGGAACAGGTCCACGTTGCGGGCGGAGCCGTCTTTGGGCATGTAGGGAGTGGATACGCCAAACGCCCGGCTCAACACCTGCGGGTGGCGCGTGAGGATAACGCCGGCGGAAAAGGGCATGGCCAGCCACTTGTGTGGATCAATGGTAAGGGAATCGGCCAGTTCGATACCCTGTACCAGACCGCGGTGGCAATCGGAAAAAACTGCGGCCGCGCCATAAGCCCCGTCCACATGTAGCCAAAGCTGGTGGCGGCGGCATACTTCAGCGACCGCGGCCAGGTCATCCACAGCGCCGGAATTGGTGGTGCCGGCGGTGGCCACCACGCAGAATGGTTTGTGTCCGGCGGCGCGGTCGCGCGTAATCGAGTGCTCCAGAGCGGCAGGATCCAGTTGCAGTTGCTGGTTGGTGGCGACGCGGCGCACGCTGTTGCGTCCCAGGCCCAGCAGTCCGGCGGATTTATCCAGCGAATGGTGCGCCTCCGCCGAGGCGTAGAGCGCGGGCCGGGCGCCGATGGCGGCGACTCCATCTTCGATGGCCTGGGGGAAATGTGCCGCCATGGCCAGGGCCAGGCCACTGAAGTTGGCTTCGTTGCCGCCGCTGGTGAACGTGCCGTCGAACGCCTCATGCCAGCCCACGCGCTCGCCGATCCAGCGCACGGTTTCGCATTCAATCTTGGAGGCCAGCTGGGAGCGGGCCAGGGTCGCAAGTTGCGGGTTCAACGCCGCCACCAGCGCTTCCCCCAGTACCGCCACGTAAGTGGGAGAGGGGTTCATCAACCCAAAGTAGTTGGCGCTGGGCACGTGGAAGCCCTGGCCGGTGAGCTCGCTGCAAACTTCCTCGAGAACAATGCCGGCGTCCTCGCCAGAGTCGGGCAGCACGTTGCTGAGCTGGCCGAAGCTGCGCTGCTCGCGAGGAAGTTGCACCGCGCGATCGGGCAGGGAAGC
>Ga0134128_10002612_pt1 | contig 22216 bp, 19 predicted proteins | sample KB31754_FD_96462 | JGI IMG/M metagenome (GOLD analysis project Ga0134128, IMG submission 96462) | Terrestrial soil microbial communities with excess Nitrogen fertilizer from Kellogg Biological Station, Michigan, USA - KB3-175-4 | ecosystem: Environmental > Terrestrial > Soil > Unclassified ... | reverse complement strand
TATTTGTCCTGGATAGTGGCGCTTGCCGCGCTGGGTGGCTGCACGCAAATTGAGACCGTGACCGTGCTGCCCGACGAATACGAAATCAGCGCAAGTCCGCCGGCCGGCATGTATGGCGGCTGGTTTGCGCTATCGCCCTCCAATGATGCCTTTCTCAAGGAAGCGTCCGCTCGTTGCCCCGCGGGTTACAAGATGGTCAATCAGGAGGTCGGGCGCGGTCCTTTCGAGACCATCGATTTTATCCGCTGGGATATTCTTTGCCAGCCGCTGCAAAATGGCAGCATTCAACCGTGATCGTACTCGCTGGCGATGTCCTTGCCGGTATGATCGGGCATCAGCCAGACCGCGATAAGCGTAACGAAAGCACAGGCCGCGATATACACGGCGATAGCGTAGCCCGAGTGATAGGACGCGAACAGCGCGGTGGCGATCAACGGGGCCGGGCCGCCGGCGATGATCGCGGCGAGCTGATACCCAAGCGACGCGCCGCTATAGCGTAAGCGCGGCGTGAAAGCTTCGGCGATCAACGCCGCCTGCGGGCCATATTGCATCCCATGCGGGATGAGCGACAGCGCGATGGCAAGGAATGCCACCCAAGGCAGCATGGAGTCCAACATCCCGAAATAGAGAAAGCCGAACAGGGCCACCGTCACCGCGCCAATCATGTACATTTTCCGCCGTCCGATGCGGTCGGAGATATGTCCGGAAAGAGGGATGGTGAGGAACGAGATCAACGATGCCACCAGCACCGCGGCAAGCACGAAATCGCGCGACAGTTTGAGCGTGCCGGAGCCATAGGAAAATACGAAGGCGGTGAGGATATAGAACGGCGCCTGCTCCGACATTCGCGCCAGCGCCGAGAGCAAAATTTCGCGCGGTTGTTTCCGGATCACTTCCAGCACGGGCGCACGTTCGATGCGGTGTTCGGCCAAAAGTTTCCTGAAGGTCGGTGTCTCCAATATGCCCAGCCGCACCCATAGCCCCACGCCCACCAAAAGCAGACTGAGCAGGAACGGCACGCGCCACCCCCAACTCAAGAAGGCGCCACCTGACAAAGCGCTGAACACCAGCACGGCAAGATTGGCAAGAAACAATCCAAACGGCACGCCGAATTGCGGCCAGGAGGCGATCAGGCCGCGGCTTTTGTTTCGCGACCATTCCATCGCGATCAGCACCGAGCCACCCCATTCGCCGCCCACGCCGATGCCTTGGATCACCCGTAACAATGTAAGAAGCACCGCCCCCCAGATGCCGATCATGGCGTAACTCGGCACCAGCGCAATCGCAAAAGTGGCAAGCCCCATGCACAGCAAGGTCGCGATCAAGGTGGCCTTGCGGCCGATGCGGTCGCCATAATGGCCGAAAATGGCGGCTCCGATCGGCCGGCTGAGAAAACCCACAAAATACGTACCGAACGACAGCAAGGTGGCGGTGAGCGTGTCGGTCTGGGGAAAATAGAGTTTGCCGAACACCAGACCGGCGGCGGTGCTGTACAAAAAGAAATCATACCATTCGATGGTTGTGCCGATGGTCGAGGCGATCACCGCCTTGCGAAGCTCGATCTCGGGTATCGTATCCGCCGCGGAGGCGCCGGCATTTGTCATGCTTGCGTCCGCCATGCCCCCTGTTCTCCTTTGGTAGCATCTTCTTCGTTCTTCCCGAATGGATCAAGTTTACCGGTACTGCTGGCGCCCATGGCTCCAATAACGGTGCCCATGCTATGGATGGCAAATAAGAAATCGGGGGAAGCATGAGCGCCGCGTCATCGGGCAGGAATTATCTGCGCATCGCCACGGAAGAGGCCTATGCGCCCGCCGAGATGCTGAGGCTCTATCGCAAGCTGATCGACGAGAAGGGCACCGACGATCCGGGCTTCCTGTCGCAATGGGCGTACTTCCTGGGCGAAGGTCAGATCAATCAGGCCTTGCCCAGGCGTTTCACCGATATCGGCGAGGGCCGCATCCGCGATATGGACGCCACCGGCATCGACCGCCAGATCATCTCGCTCACCAGCCCGGGCGTCCAGATTTTCGACGCCGCCACCGGCACGTCGCTGGCGACCTCGTTCAATGACGAACTCGCCGCGGCCATCGCCAAACATCCCGACCGTTTCTCGGGCCTTGCCGCGATCGCGCCGCAGAATCCCAAAGCTGCCGCCAAGGAATTGGAGCGCGGCGTGACCAAATTGGGATTGAAGGGCGCGATCATCAATTCCACCACCCATGGCGAATATCTCGACGATCCCAAATTCTACGACATCCTGGCCGCCGCTGAGGTGCTGGATGTGCCGATCTATCTCCATCCCGCCACCGCGCCCGCCCGCATGATCGGGCCGATGCTGGAGAAAGGGTTGCAGGGCGCGTTTTTCGGCTTCGCCATCGAAACCAGCATCCATCTGATGCGCATGATCGTCTCGGGCGTGTTCGACCGCTTCCCGAAATTGCAGGTGGTCGCGGGCCATGGCGGCGAGGGACTGCCCTATTGGCTTTGCCGCATGGACCTGTTCCAGCGCAACTATCGCGTCAATCAGCGCTATGCGCATATCTCGGCGCTTAAGCGCAAGATCAGCGACTACATCAAGGAGAACATCCCGGTCACGTCCTCGGGCATGGCGTGGGCGCCGGTCATCATGTTCATGCAGGAGGTGGTGGGCATGGATCGGGTGATGTATGCGATGGATTATCCCTACCAGTTCGACATCGCTGAAGTGAAGGTGACCGACGACATGCCGATCAGCGACGCCGACAAGAAGAAATTCTACCAGACCAACGCAGAGCGTATCTTCAAGATATAAGATCAAAGGGATCGGAAAATGAGCACCGCATCACAGGCCTCGTATAAGCGCATCGCCACGGAAGAAGCCTATCAGCCGAAAGAGATAGTGCCTCTTTACCGCAAATTGATCGAAGAGAAGAAGGTCGATGATCCCGGTTTCCTTTCCCAGTGGGGTTACTTCCTGGGCAACGCCGAGAAAATGCAGAAATTGGCGAGCCGCCTTGTCGATATCGGCGACGGCCGCATCCGCGACATGGATGCGACCGGCATCGCCCACCAGATCCTTTCGATCGCCAGTCCCGGGGTGCAGATCTTCGATGCCCCCACCGGAACCTCGCTCGCCACCACCTTCAACGACGAATTGGCGGAAGCGGTCCACAAGCATCCCGACCGCTTCTCGGGCTTGGGCTGTATCGCGCCGCAGAATCCCGCGGCGGCCGCCAAGGAACTGGAACGCTGCGTCACCAAGCTGGGCTTGAAAGGGGTAATCATCAATTCCAACACCCAGGGGGAATATCTGGACGAGCCCAAATTCTATGACATCCTCGCCGCCGCCGAGGCGCTGGATGTGCCGATCTATCTGCATCCCGCCACCCCGCCCCGGCGCATGATCGGACCTTTGATTGAATGTGGGCTGGAAGGCGCCTTCTACGGCTTTGCCGTCGAGACCAGCGTCCATCTGTTGCGCATGATCATGAAGGGCGTCTTCGACCGTTTCCCAAAGCTTCAGGTCTGCGCCGGTCATGCCGGCGAGGGGCTTCCTTACTGGCTGTGGCGGCTCGACCATTTCCAGCACAACTACCAGGAGAGCAACCGCTTTCCGCACATGCCCAAGCTGAAACGCAAGGTGAGCGACTATGTGAAAGAAAACATCCCCATCACCACCAGTGGCATGTTTTGGGAACCGGTGCTCCTGTTCTGCCAGCAGGTGGTGGGCATGGACCGCGTGCTGTATTCGATGGATTATCCGTTCCAATTCTCTGCCAACGAAGTGAAAACGGTCGATAACCTTCCCATCAGCGACGCCGACAAGAAGAAGCTCTACCAGACCAACGCGGAGCGGATCTTCAAGCTGGCTGTTCGGTAAGCGGTGCCGAGGCCGCGCTGGTGTGGGCGCGAACCTGGCGAAGCACCAGCAGCGCTGACGTCAGGCCGAAGGCGGGGACCGCCATCAAAAGAAGTATGGGGCCTGGGTGCCAGCCCAACGCCAGGAGCAGCCCGCCGAACAAGGGCCCTGTAATGTTGCCCATCCGTCCCACGCCCAGTGCCCAGCCCGCGCCGGTGCCGCGCAGTTCCTTGGGATAGACCGCGCCCGACAGGGCATTGATGCCAACTTGGCCGGTGGAGATCCCGAGGCCTGCACCGAAGGCGAGAACCGCGAAGAGGAAGGCCGTGCCATGGGCCAAGCCCAACAAAATCAAAAAGCACCCGCCAATGGCGAGTAGCACGGCCACGACATTCTCGGTGCCGAAGCGGTTCGCGAGCGGCGCGCTTGTCAGGCAGCCCGCCAGGCCCCCCATCTGGAACATGGAGGCCGCCAGGACCGCGCTTGAGGTGACGATGCCCATGCTGTGCAAGAGCGACGGCAGCCATGAATTGACCGAATAGATCGTCAGCAGGCTGAGGAAATTGACCAGCCAGAGGATCAAGGTGAGGCGCGCCAGTCTGCCCTTGAACAGAAGCGGCACTGAAGCCAGCCCCGCCTGCTTCTGCGCCGTGAAAGTCTCTGGAAGCCAAAGCGCCAGTACGGGCAAGATGAAGAGGGGCATCAGGCCGCCCAGGATGAAGACCGCCTGCCAACCCAAATGGGCGATCAGCCGCGATGCGGCAAGGCCGCAGAGCACATTGCCGATCTGTACGCCGCACATCGAGGCGATGACCAGGCCGCCTTGCTTTCCTGGACGCGCCAGATCGGACAGCAGCGCGATGGTGGTGGGAATGCCGCCGCCGATGCCAAGCCCGGTGAGAAAACGGGTGACGGAAAGCCAGAAGGGATCGCGTGTCATGGCGGTGAGAAACGCGGTCAGGCCGAAGAGGGCGACCGCGCCCATCATCACGGGCTTGCGTCCCAGCCGGTCACCCAGCATGCCGCAAAGAAACGAACCGACAAAAAGACCCAGGCTTCCCGCCACCAGCGCCGAAGTGAAAGCCACCGGCTTCAGATGCCAGGCATCGGTCAAAGCCGGGAGCGTGAAGGCCATGGCGCCAAGGTCATAGCCCTCGAGCACCAGCACCAGGCAGCAGAGAAGCCCGACGCGAATTTCCGTGGAGACGCCGTTGTTGGCGGCGCTGGTTCTGGCGGCGGCGGCGCCGGCAGCCTGGCCGGTCTCGAATGGCGAACTGGTCATGACCAACCTCCCCGCAGCCAAACCTTCTCCCGAACCGGGGCGAATGTCCATCTCGCCCAACTCCTTGCAAATGCGCTAGGCTCGCGTTCCGGAGGGGCGATCAGGACATGACGAATCGACTGACCCGCCGCGGCATGATCGCCGGGAGCGCAGCCTTGATCCCGTCCTTGACGCATGCGCAAGGAAAAGCGCAGCTGGGGATTCCACGCTCGGTCATCAGCAACCCGGCGCGCGAGTTCGGTCCTCGGGCGCAGCCCTCGATTTCGCCTGATCCGGACGTCCTTCGCATCGATTCCGGCTTCAACAATTTCCTGATCGGCCAGGAAGTGATCCACCGCGTGGCGACCGGTTTTCATTTCACCGAAGGGCCGGCCTGGAGCAGCGAAGGCCAGTACGCGATCTTCAGTGATGTCAAAAATGACACGATCTATCGCTATCTGTGGGACAACGGCCAAGTCACCGCCTTCCGCAAGCCCTCCTTCAACTCCAACGGCAACAGTTTCGATTATCAGGGCCGCCAGCTCTCCTGCCAGGATTTCTTCCGCCGCGTGGTGCGCTGGGAAGTGGACGGCGCAATGACCGTGCTGGCCGACAATTTCGAAGGCAAGCCGCTCAACTCGCCCAACGATCTGGCGCCTCATCCCGACGGCAGCGTCTGGTTCACCGATCCCATCTATGGCGGCGTCTTGGCCGAAGGCCATCCCGACGAAGGCGAGGGCCCGATGAATCCCGGCGGCACGCGCGATCCCCGCATCGGCAATACCGGTGTGGGCCTGGTCGGGAGCATGCATCAGGTGCTGCCGGCCAATGTCTATCGCTGGGACCCCAGCGGAAAGCTGGAGGTGGTCGTGCCCTTCGAGCCGGGGCTGGGACCCAACGGCATCTGTTTCTCGCCCGACGCCAGCAAAGTTTATCTGGTGCGGGGCGGCGCCCTGCATGTGGGTGAGGTGCGTGGGCCCAAGGTCGCCAATCTCAGGCCGTTCACCGATTGCATGGTGGACGGCATCCATTGCGGCCCGGATGGAATGCGGGCCGACAAGGCCGGCAATATCTGGTCCGGCTCGGCCGCACCGTTGGGGTATGCCGGCGTCACGGTGTGGAATCCCGCCGGCAAGCTGATCGGCCGCATCCGCTTGCCGGAAGGCTGTGCCAATCTCTGCTTCGCCGGGCCCAAGCGGGATTTCCTTTTCATGGCCGCCACGCAGTCGATCTACATGCTGCGCTTGAATATCCAGGGCGCCGCGCCAGGTTGAACGTCAGGGCAGGGGAACATATGGGACTGAGATGGGGAATCGCCGCAGCGTTATGCGCTTTGTTCGGGGCGCGCGGTGCGGACGCGCAAACTCTGCCGGGCGCCCAGACCTATTCCGAGAATTGCCAAAGCTGCCACGGCACCAATCTGGCCGGCGGCCGCGGCCCTAGCCTGTTCGCGGCGAATATCCTTTCGAGTCATTCGGATGATGCGTTGAAAGAGATCATCAAGGCGGGTGTCGCCAATAGCGAGATGCCTGCTTTTGGTGGCCGGCTCAGCGGCGACGAAATCAGCCAAGTCATCGCCTATTTGCGCATCCGGGGCGGTCAGCTCGCCGCCAACCCGCCCTTCACGCCCAATCCCGATGGCCAAGTGATCCACGGCCAGAAGCAGAATTTCAAGATCGAGATCGTTGCTTCGGGCCTTGAAACGCCCTGGGGCGAAGCCTTTCTTCCGGATGGCCGCATTCTGGTCACCGAGCGCACCGGACCCTTGCGCATCATCGATCACGGCAAGCTTTTGCCGGAGCCGGTGGCAGGCACGCCCAAAGTGTTCGCGCGCCAGGATGGCGGCATGCTGGATGTCGCCGCGCATGGCGGCTGGATTTATCTCTCCTATACCGAAGTCGAGCCCGGCGTTACGCCTGCGCCGGGCAGCGACACCGCCCCCAATCCCGCCCCACCCACCATGACTGTGCTGGTGCGAGGCCATATCCGGGGAAATCAGTGGGCGGACAACCACGAATTGTTCCGCGCGCCCTCATCGGTTTACACCACCACCAGCGACCATTATGGCTCGCGTTTTCTGTTCGACGGCAAAGGCCATTTGTTCTTTTCCATCGGTGACCGCCACAACATGGTCAATGCGCAGAGCCTGGCCACACCCTTGGGCAAGATCCATCGCATCAACGAGGACGGCTCGATCCCACGCGACAATCCTTTCGTGAACCTGCCGGACGCGGTGCCTTCGATCTGGAGCCTGGGCCATCGCAATCCGGAAGGCATGGCTTTCAATCCTGCGACAGGCGATCTGTGGGAAACCGAACACGGGCCCACCGGCGGCGACGAAGTCAATGTGATCGACAAGGGCCACAATTACGGCTGGGGGCTCGCCTCGATGGGCCTGGAGCCGGGAATCCTGCGCCAAAGCGCGCCCAACACCGATCCGCCTGTCACGTTTTATACGCCCGCCATCGCCCCCAGCGGCATCACCTTTTATGGCGGTGATCGCTACCCGGGCTGGAAAGGCAATCTGTTCGTGGCTGCGCTGGCCGGGCAGGAACTGCTGCGCCTGGAAATCAAAGGCCGCCAGATCGTCGCCCAGGAGCCTTTGTTCAAGGAATTCGGCCGGGCGCGCGATGTGATCGTGGGGCCGGACGGGTTGCTGTACGTGCTGCTGCAAAATCCCACCGGCGGGAGCACGGGCCTTCTGCTCTCGGCTTCCACTTCTGGCATGCTGGTGCGGCTGGTGCCCGTCCCATGAGACAGGTACAGACATTCGTCATGATTTTTTCTCTACAGATTCTTGGCGCCATGTTGGGCGGACCGGCTCATGCGCAAAACATTATTCGCCAGGATTGGGGTACGACCGATAACGGAGAGAAGGTCGAACTTTTCACGTTAAAAGGCGTGCGCGGACTCGAAGCGCGTATCACCAATTTCGGCGGGCGGGTGGTGGCGCTGTATGTGCCCAACGCCCATGGCGGAAAGACCGATGTGGAACTGGGCTTCGACGATTTTGGGTCCTATTACCGCAAGGACAATATCTACGGCGGCCTGGTCGGCCGCTATGTCGGCCGCATCAGCCATGGCGGCAGCTTCCCGCTGAATGGAAAAATCTATCAGTTGGAAAAGAAGGATCCCGCCGCCAAATTCGTGATCCATGGCGGCGCCGCCGGCTTTCACAACAAGGTCTGGACTGCAGAAATGCGCGAGGGCGAGGAGCCCAGCCTGATCCTCACCCTCGACAGCCCGGATGGCGATGGCGGTTTTCCCGGCAGGCTTGCCACCACGGTCACTTATACCGTGACCAGGAACAATGAATTGAAGCTGGATTATCACGCCGAGGCGATCGGCGGAGCGACCATCGCCAATCTCACCAATCATTCCTATTTCGCGCTGCAGGGCGAGGGCAACGGTGACATCTCCGATCAGACGCTTCAGGTGTTCGCCGACCGATACACGCCGGCCGATGCCGACAATCTGGAGACCGGCGAGATTCTGCCGGTGGACGGAACGAAGCTGGATTTCCGCAAGCCCGTGCTTCTCAGCGATGTGCTCCATTCCAGCTTCCCGCAGATCGCCATGCGCCAGGGTTTGGACATCAATATGGTGATCAATGGGAAGGTGGGAACGCTTCGTCCCGCCGCGAGATTAAGCGATCCGCACACCGGCATTGTGCTGGATGTTTTGACCACCCAGCCCTGTATGCAGCTTTACAGCGACGGCATCGGTGAGCGCACGGTCACCGGCAAGGGCGGCAAGATCTACCGCACATTTTACGCCATGAGTTTGGAGACACAGAATTACCTGGATGCCGTCAATTACCCGGAATTCCCAGCTACGCCCTCTACCATCCTGGTTCCCGGCGAACCTTTGCATGAGATAACGGTATTCCGATTCAGCAATGGCTAATGCGGATTTCCGCATTAGCCATGCCGGCATCAATTTTATACGGAATCAGTCGTCACTATCGCCGTCATAGTATCCGTCGCGATATCCTCTGTCATAAGCGCGCTGCGTGGCGTAATCGCGGTCGCGCACGGCGTAGCCGCTTTCGGGCCTGAGGAAGCTGCCGCTTCTGGTCACGTTGGCTCGCTGCGACGGCATGTCCGTCAACTGCGCGCCGGTGATTGGCCTGTCGCCATAGGAGTAATAATAGTCTCTCGCCAGCGCGGGAACGGCGAGAACCGAGAGCGCCAGCGCAGTAGGTACAAGGAACTTGATCTTCATTGGGACCTCCATCAGAAAGAGAACGTCTCATCGGATGGGATGTTCAGCGAGTTCCGGTGCAGAACGGGGCGCTTTTGTGGCAAGTTCGAAGAATACGCGGACGCTGAGGCATGACCAGTTACGACCTTGAATTGGTGCCAGGGCGGCAATGCAGCGATTGCACCGTTTGCTGCACCGTGATGGCGATCGACAAGCCGGACATCCAAAAAGAGGCAGGCGTGACTTGCCGTCATTGCGTGGGCGGCTGCACCATCCATGAAACGCGGCCGTCGCTCTGCCGTGATTATTATTGCGGCTGGCGGCAACTGCCCATCCTGGACGACAGTTGGCGGCCAGACCGGTCTGGCGTGTATGTGGAAGTGGAGCCGGTCGAAGGCACCACCGGCTTGAGTCTGGTCCTGGTAGGCAATCCCCTCAAGACGGTGCGCCAGTCCTGGTTCATCGATTTCGTCGCCACTGGCGTGAAGATGCATGTGCCGCTGGTGCTGGGGATACCTGGCCCCAGGGGACATCAGGGCGCGTCCGTGCTTCTCAACACGCGCGAGATGCTGGCGGCGGCCCGCCACTCGCGAGGGCAGATCAAGGATCTGCTGGAGAAGGATTTGAAGCGCCTCAGGGCGTACGACTTTCCCAAGCGCGTGATCGTCAATAGGGGAAACAATGTGGGTGAGGCCTCCATGATTGCGCCGGATGCGCGAAAGGCGTAAGGACCAGTCTCGCCCATGTCCGGGAATCTTTTCTCCTCATTCGCCAATACAATCCCCGATCGGGGCAGGGTTTTCCTGCTGGCGGGAAAGCGGGAGATCAGCTTTGGGCACGCTTTCGAGTGCGCGGCCCGTTTTGCTCATCTTCTGGCGTCGCGCGGCGTCAAGCGCGGCGACCGGGTGGCGGTCCAGGTCGAGAAAAGTCCGGAAGCGGTGTTTCTCTATTTCGCCTGCCTCAGGCTGGGCGCCATCTATGTGCCGTTCAATCCCGCCTATACCGCCGACGAATTGATCTATCTGCTGTCGGACGCCGAGCCGGCATTGGTCGTATGCACGCCGGAAAAAGAGACCGCGGCTCGCTCGATCTTCGGAGGCCCCGTCCTCACCCTGGGCGCGGATGGGAAAGCGGGATCGCTGATCCAGGAGGCGAAGGACTTGCGGCCGGATTTCGCGGACGCCGACATGGCGCACGAGGAGCTCGCCGCCATCCTCTATACCTCGGGAACCACGGGACGATCGAAGGGCGCCATGCTCAGTCATGGCAATCTCAAGTCCAACGCCCTGGTGCTCAAAGAACTCTGGCAGTTCAGTGACAGGGATGTGCTGCTTCATGTGCTGCCGATTTTTCACACCCACGGCCTGTTCGTCGCCATCAATGTCGCGTTGGCGGCGGCGGCATCTATCATCTTCCTGCCGAAATTCGATCCCGACCTGATATTCCGGGAATTGCCGCGCGCCACGGTGATGATGGGCGTGCCCACCTTGTATGTCCGGCTCCTGTCCGATCCCAGGCTCGGCGTTGCGGCCGTCCGCCATATGCGATTGTTCGTATCGGGCTCCGCGCCTTTGCCCATCGAGGTGTTCAACCAATGGCAGGAGCGGACAGGATTCACTCTGCTTGAACGCTATGGGATGACGGAAACCAACATGAATACATCCAATCCCTATGTCGGCGCGCGCAAGCCGGGCACGGTCGGCCTGCCGCTGCCGGGTACCGAGCTCCGGATCGTGGATAAAAATGGCGATGCCGTGCCGCAGGGCGAGGTGGGGTTGATCACCGTGCGCGGGCCCAACGTCTTCCAGGGCTATTGGCGCCAGCCGGACAAGACCAGGGCCGAACTTCATGCTGACGGTTTTTTCGTCACCGGCGATCTGGGGCTCAAGGATGCGGACGGTTATATTTCCATCGTCGGCCGCGGCAAGGAACTGGTCATCACCGGAGGATTGAATGTCTATCCGCGCGAGGTGGAAAGCTCGCTCAATGCGGTGCCGGGCGTGAGCGACAGCGCGGTCTTCGGTTTGCCGCATCCCGATCTGGGCGAGGGCGTTACCGCGGCGGTGGTGGCGGAAAATGGCATTACCGAGGCCGGCATCCTGGCCGCGCTCGAGAAGGGGCTGGCGAACTTCAAACGGCCCAAACGAATTCTGTTCGTGGATGAGATTCCCCGGAACGCGATGGGGAAGGTGCAGAAGCCTCTTCTGCAGAAGAAATATTGCGGCCTCTATACGGAGGGCAAATGACGGACAGGGATTTTTCCGACGCAAAAATGCCGCGTAAGGAGCATGCATGATGGGCTGGTCCCGGGAACAAATGGCGGCGCGCGCGGCGCAGGAATTGCGAGACGGGTATTACGTCAACCTGGGGATCGGCATTCCGACATTGGTGGCGAACTATATTCCCACCGGCATCCACGTAACCCTGCAAAGTGAGAACGGGATGCTGGGCGTCGGTCCCTTTCCCTACGAAGGCGAAGAGGATCCCGATCTCATCAATGCCGGCAAGCAGACCGTCACCGCGCTTCCCACCTCGAGTTTCTTCTCCTCCGCCGACAGTTTCGCGATGATCAGGGGCGGTCATATCGACATGGCGATCCTGGGCGGAATGGAAGTGTCGGAGAAAGGCGACATCGCCAACTGGACCATCCCCGGCAAGATGGTGAAGGGCATGGGCGGGGCGATGGACCTGGTTGCCGGCGTCAAGCGCGTGATCGTGTTGATGGAGCACGCCAACAAGGAAGGCAAATCCAAGATTGTGAAGCGTTGCAGCCTTCCTTTGACCGGCAGCAACTGCATCGATATGATCATCACCGATCTTTGCGTGTTCGACGTCGATCGCCGCCAGGGCAAATTATCGCTCAAGGAACTGGCGCCCGGCGTGACGTTCGAGAATGTCCAAGCAAAGACCGAAGCCGCGTTTGTGGTCTGAACTATCGCCTGCCAGAGGTTGCGCATTGGGGGATGCGATGAAGGGGACGGCAATTGCGTTGGGTATCCTGATGTTGAGCGGCACGGCCCAGGCCGATACACGGGGAGATGTGCTGTCGGGGATTGCGCGTTGCGGCGCCATCAACGACGATCACGCTTGGTTGAATTGCCTCTATGGCGCGGCCCAGCCGATGCGCAGTCATCTGGGTTTGCCGCCTGCGCCGCCATCCCAGACCAGCCTGGTGCCCGTTCCGTCTGCGGCGGCACCTCGCTTTCCCACCGTCGCGCCCAACATCAGCAGACCGAAAGAAAGTCCGGGTTTCTTCGCTCGCATGTTGGGGGGAGCGCCGGTGATCACCAACGTCAGGCTCACCGATTATTTTTTCAATTCTCAGGGCTTTTTTGTCGTCACACTGGCCAACGGTCAGGTCTGGGAGCAGCAGGATGGTCCCTTGGCGCATTGGCGCGCCCCTGCCGCGCAATATGTCGTCTCGATCGAGAGAGGAGCGATAGGGAGTTACAATCTCACCATGGGCCAGGATTCCGCTCTTTATAAGGTCCATCGACTCCACTAGCGCGTTCTGTTTGGCATTCGCATGCTCACAGTCTTTGTTTGACGATACGAACTTCTTCGTATTACGGTTCGAGGCATGAAGCGGCTTCCGCCCAAGCCCACGGCGTCTGAACTCGAGATTCTCCATATTCTCTGGAATAGGGGGCCCTCGACCGTGCGCGAGGTGCTCGAGCCCCTGAGCGAGAAGAAAAACCTGGGATATACCGGGGTTCTGAAGCTCCTGCAGATCATGACTTCCAAGGGCTTTGTCCGCCGCGATGAAACCAATCGCGCGCATATCTATGAAGCCCGCCGGCCCGCGGACCAGACCAAACGGCAGATCGCCAGCGATGTCCTGCAGCGCGTTTTCGAAGGCTCCGCCAGCCAGCTGATGATGCATGCGCTCGCCGGGCACCGCGCCTCACCTGCGGAAATCGAAGAACTCCGCCGCATTCTGGATGCGTACCGGGACGACGATCATGGCAAGGCTGAATAGCTGGTTTTCTTCCGACGTCACGCATGCCCTGGGCTGGGCTCTGATTCACTCGCTGTGGCAATGCCTCAGCCTGGCGGCGCTGGCCGCGGTCCTGATGGCTTTTTCACGCCGCCCATCCATCCGCTACCTGTTTGCCACCGGCGCGTTGATCGCCACGCTGGCGGCGCCCACCGCCACATTCCTGGTTTTGATGAGACAAGCGGCGCCGGTCCAGGCCCTGTCTGCCGCAAGTCCCGCCCCGCTTGTTTGGACGGTCCCCGCGCCTGCGAATCTCTCTAGCGCGATGACGGTCGCCCTTGGGCGGCATGCGGGGAGCCATGACGTGGCGGGGTCGGTGTTGGCCGATACCAAAAAGCATTTTCCGGGGCTGCATTTTCCGCCTGATTTTCTTGGTTCGGGTTTCTTTCCCTGGCTGGTGGGGGCATGGCTTTGCGGTGTGGCGCTGTTCGGTCTCCGCTTGGCGGGCGGACTTCTTCTTCTGGAATATAAGCGCCTCGGACCCTCCAGCGTCCCCAGTCATCGCATTCTCTCGCTGGCTTATGAGTTGCAGCTTGAGCTCGGCATCGTGCGTGTCATCCGGTATCTGGAATGCGGCTGGCTTCAGGCGCCCGCGGTGGTCGGCTGGATTCGTCCCATCGTCTTGTTGCCGATTTCGGCATTGACCGGCCTTGACGAGGCGCAACTCAAGGCGGTGATCGCGCACGAACTGGCCCATGTCAGGCGCCTCGATCTTCTGGTGAATCTTTTGCAGGTTCTGATCGAGGCGCTGCTTTTCTATCACCCCGCCGTCTGGTGGCTGAACCGGCGTATCCGCGCCGAACGCGAATTGTGCTGTGACGAGATCGCGGTTTCGCTGACGGGCAATCGGGTGGAATATGCGAAAATCCTCACCCTGATGGCAGAATGGGAAAGGGCGCCCGCCCTGGCGATGGCCGCCAATCGCGGGCCGCTCTCTGAGCGCGTCTTCCACATTCTGGGCAAGAAACCGTTCGGCATCGGCCGGCGCGTTGCAGGCCTGACCGGCAGCATCATGTTCCTGGTCGCGGCCGTGGGCGCCGCTAACGCCCTGTTCGGGTTCGCCTATCCCGTCCCGCCGGCAAAGGCCAAAGCGAATTTTGCACCCGCTCCGGCCTCAAACCAAATCACCGCCATGGATGTGGCGCTGCCGACGGTCCCCTCTGTGGCGCCGAGTGCCGGCGTCGCCGACGGCAAGGTCCCGGCGCCTGACGAGGCAGAAGCCAGAACAAATCGCCCGCCTGAAAAGCAAGTCGCGTTCAGCCCGGCAACAAAGCTGGTGGCGCCGTTGCCTGACCTGTCGCGGCTCTTGCAAACACTGGCGCCGCAACTGGTTGCCTTGGACGGTCCGCCGGCCGCAGCCGGGGATATTGCTCCCACAATGGCGGCATGGACGGCGCGGCCCGCCACCCCCCGCCGCACCTGCACCATGCCGGCGATCACCGCCTCGGTCGCGCTGGAAGATGTTCCCGGCACCAATCTGAGAATCGTGCCGGTCGCGATCAACGGGACGGAGAAGCAGTTCCTCCTCGACGTCGGCACCAAGCCCAGCGAAATCTCGCAAGCGGCGGTGACGGCTCTGGGCCTGCCCAGCGCCAACAACCCTGTCGGCTCGGGTGGCGCGCTGTCCAACGCGATCGAGACGTCGCGGGTCGCCATTTTTGAGGTCAATGGCGGGCTGAGCCCCGAAGATTACCGGCCGCATGTTCGCGCCGCGTCTTTCACGGTTGGCGGCGCCACCGGCCATGACCTGGCGTTCGTGGTGGCCAAGGATCCGGAGATGGGAAAATCCAAACCCTATGACGGTTTGATGACCAGTGGATTCTTCAAACAGGACGACCTGGAGTTGGATTTCGCCCAGAACAAGCTCAATTACCTGGCGCCCACCAATTGCACCGATCCGGATCAGGTCGCCTATTGGCCCCATGCGGCGGTGGCGGCCATCCCGGTGAACGACTGGAATGGTAAAATCCAGGTGCAAGTGTCGATTCAAGGGCACGCCATCCCCGCCGTGATCGATACCACGTCTTCCTATACCGTGATGCGCCGCGACATCGCGGAATTGATTTTCGGTCTCAAGGCCGATACGCCCGAGATGATGGCGGATGGGGAGCTGAGGGACGGGACCGGCCTGCAAATCTATCAGCACACGTTCCCGCAGGTTTCTTTCGCGGGAGGCGTCACCGCTTTCAATGTCCCCGCGCTGATCCAGACCAACAGCATGACCCGCAACCTGAACCGGGCCCCGATCCTGGGCAGCCGAGCGCAGTTTGCCGCCGATCCCAGCCAGCGCATCCCCGGGCTCACGCTGGGCATGGACGTATTACATCAGCTTCATTTCTACGTCGTTCATGGACACGAGATGCTCTACGTGACGTCCGCGGCGCCGCCGGCCGCTTTGTTGTGAGCGATCGCGCCGGTCCACCGAAAATTCTCTCGGGTTGACTTTCTACGAAAATGTTCGTAAGTGATCCAAAGAAAAAAAGGGGTCGTCATGTTCAGGCAGGCACTCGCGGGCGTGGTCGCATTGTTGGGATTGAACATGACAGCGGCGGCGCAAACCCCGGCGCCTACGTCCACTTGCAGCGTGCCCTCGGTGACCGATACCGTCGATCTGAAGCCGGTGGCCGGCACCGACCAGGTGACGGTTCCGGTGACTATCAACGGCACCGAGAAACAATTTCTGCTCGACATCGGCACCGATCACACGGAAATCTCCGCCACCGCGGCGCGAGACCTGAAATTGCCGGGCGGCAACCAGAGCACCGACGCTCTCCTCAACAGCAGCGGTTACAGCGGCACCAACGCGAACGGGCAAGGGAATTTCAACATGGGCACTTCGATGCAAGCCGCCATGTTCGATGTGAGTGGCAGCCGCAGCGCGCAGGACTATGCGCCGCGCGTCCGCGTCGCCGACTTCACGATCGGCGACGCCACCGGCCACAATATGCAGCTCATCGTCGCCAACGACAAGGAAATGGGCAGGTCCGAACTTTATGATGGGCGGATGACCGGTGACTTCTTCGCCCAATACGACATCGATTTCGATTTCGGCGCCAAAAAGCTCAGTTTCCTCACTGCCACCAACTGCACGGAAAAAGAGATCGTCCATTGGCCGGCCACGGTGGTGGCGATCGTGCCCATGACGATCTCGGGCGGCAAGATGAAGGTGCCGGTTACGGTTGAGGGCAAAACTATCAATGCGGTGATCGACACAGGCTTCGCGCATACCGTGATGCGCCGCGACATCGCTGAATCCCTCGGCCTCAAGGCCGACGCGCCCGACATGGTGCCCGACGGCGAGGTGCGCGACGGCCTGGGCCAGACCGTCTATGTCCATACTTTCCCGCAGATCTCCTTCTCGGGCATCACCGCTGCCAATGTGCCGGTCCGGATCCAGACCAACAGCATGGTCCACCAGATCAATCGCACGCCGATTCTGGGAAGCCGGGCGCAGTTCTCAGCCGATCCCTCGACCAGGGTGCCCGATCTCGCCATCGGCATGGACGTACTGCATCAGCTTCACATCTATGCCGCCTTCGGCGAGAACAAGCTTTACATAACGCCTGCTGAGGCCACCCCGCCAGCCGCCGCGCCCACGGCACCCAGCCCGCCAGGCTGACGCGGCCTAACGCCAAAGCGGACGGGAAACACAACATAATCAGAATGCTAGGTGATCGGCCGCCAAGGTGCGCGCGGGCGGCCATTGTAAGCCGGGGTTCGCAGCACTATCTCCTGCGCTGACATTTGCGAAGACCGATCCGATGCAAAAAGCCATGGCGAGCCCCGCCGGACAGGTGCGTCCCATCCTTCAGGTGACGGAGGGCCAAAGGGTCTCTGACGGCGCCGGTGTGCGCATGACGCGGCTGATCGGCACGCCCAAACTCAGGACGCTCGATCCCTTCCTGATGCTCGATTTCTTTTCCTCCGAGACCGCCAGCGATTATGTGGCGGGTTTCCCCGACCATCCGCATCGCGGTTTCGAGACCGTCACCTACATGCTGGCCGGACGCATGCGCCACAAGGACAATCACGGCCATGAAGGCGTGATCGAGCCGGGCGGCATCCAATGGATGACCGCCGGACGGGGCGTCATCCATTCCGAAATGCCGGAACAGGCGGAAGGCTTGATGAAAGGCTTTCAGCTCTGGGTGAATTTGCCCGCCCGGCTGAAAATGACCGAGCCTGCCTATTTCGAATTCGGCGACCAGGCGCTTCCGCTGGAAAAGCGCGATGGCGCCATCGTCAAGGTCCTGGCCGGGAAGACGTCACTCGGTACTACCAGCCCTGTCGCCGACACGCATGCGGGGACGCGTTATTTCGACGTCACGTTGGCCGCCGGGCAATCCTTCAGCGAGCCGACACCGGAGGAAACCGCCGCCATCGTGCTGTTCGAAGGTGCCGCGACGATTGCCGGCAAAGGCCTGGCCAGTCCTGCCGTGGCCGTGTTGGGCGAGGGCGATACTGTCGAAGTCATTGCGGGCGGGCAGGGTGCGCGATTCCTGTTCCTTGGCGGCAGGCCGTTGCGTGAGCCCGTGGCCTGGGCCGGTCCTTTTGTGATGAACAACGATACCCAGCTCCGCCAGGCCTTCGCCGAATATCAAGCCGGCCGTTTCTAAGGGATGCGAGGCGCGTGTCGCTTAAAGCGCGGCAGTGAAGCTCACCACCAGCCAGTTGAGAGAATTGTTGAACTGGCCGTGTAGCATGGTGCCGGCGAAGGGGTCCGCCGAGTTGATGCTCTTGTCCACGGTCGCGGCCGCGCCCCAATAATGGGCATAACCCAGATCCAGCAGCATCGTGTCGTTCAAGCGGATTCTGGGACCGATCCCGATCATATAGCGGTTGTCGTCGGGAACGCCGGTATCGCGAAAGGCGTCGGTCACGGGCGACTGGTCATATCCGAATCCGCCGCGCAAGCTCCACACGTCGTTGAACTTGTAATTCCCGCCGACCGACATCATCCAGGTGTCGCGATAATGTTCCACGAAGGTGAAAACGGGATTGGGCGGCGCCAGCAGGGAGACGTCCCGGAAGACATGCCATTCCGTGTACTGAACATCCCCGAAAAGACTCAGATCGCCGCTGACATCCTGGGTCAGGCTTGCGGTGAACGAGGCGGGAAGATGGATGTCGGTGGTGGCGGGCGCTGTCGAAAGGCCCACCAACGGGTTGGTCGTGGGCGCAAAGCGCAACATGCCTTTCATCGTGTGGTCGATGTCGGAGCGGTAGGTAAAGCCGATGCGCGTGCCCGCCCAGGGCTGGGCAAGGGCGCCCACATTCCAACCAAAATTCCAATTGGCCACGGTCAGGTCGTAGGAGCTGTCCGGCCGGGCACCGAAAATCAGCGATTGTGGAATGCCGCTGGCCAGGCCCAACCGGAAATATTGCAGCGAGATGCCGCCGCCCACCGACAGCCAATTGGCAACGCGGTAGGAAATATTGGGATTGAAATCCATCGCCAGTGCGGACGTCTTGATGTTCACATAACGCCCGGACCACTGGTCGCCATAATCGACGGTGTTGCCGAATGGCGTCGTGATGGCCAACCCGACCTTGGTGTGGTCGTCGAGATCGAACACGCCATAAACATGCGGAATCAGGGCGATCTGGCCGTCCTGGCGGCTATTATTGCCGGGGAGCGTGGCGGCGCCGGCGGTCAAATTGCCGGTGAAATGAATGGAGGGCAGGACCAAGGCGCCGCCGACTTCGATTTGCGCGCCCTCAAGATCGCTCATCCCCGCGGGATTATTGAAAGTGGTCGCGACATCGTCCGCGCGCGAGGCATTGCCGGCGAACACGGTCGCCACGGACTCCGCGCTGTTCTCGCGGATGGCGAAACCGGCGGCCAGGGCCTCACCACTGCTTGCGACGAACAATGCGCCGATCAGGCACAGAAGTTTCTTTGCGTGCGCCACGGTTTCAGGGTCCGATTCTTTCCACTAGGGAACCTACTGGACCATGGTTAACAATGTCCTTACCAACCGGGTCCCCCGTTTAGATTTGTTGGGGGCAATATGTTGACGAACGCTGTAAATCTTTCGCAGTTGCGAAGGTGTCGTGGTTCGCAACGCTCCGTAGTGCACACGAAAGAGGCAGAACGCCTCCAAAGACCATCGCTGGGCAAGGCAGGGATGATCCGCTTAAATCGCCGTCCGATATGGGGGTGTCACTATGAAAATCTTCGCTGTCGCGATGGCCTTGTCTTTGCCCGCGCTGCCCGCCTTGGCCGCAGAGCCGGACGGATTGAGTCTGCCGCCCGGTTTTCATGCCACCGTCGTCGTAGAGGGGCTGGGCAATCAGGTCCGCCATATGGCGTTTGCCGGATCCAGCCGCCTTTACATTTCAACGGAGCGGCAGACCAAGGACGCCCCAAATTCCGGCATCATCGCGCTTCATCTGGATGCCCATCACGTCGCCGACAAGACGGATCATTTCAGCACGATCGATGACGGCACCGCGATCGCCTTTGACAAGGGCGCGCTCTATGCATCCTCTCCCACCGCCATCTATCGCTTTCATCTTTCCGGCAATGCGCTGACGCCGTCTCAGCCGCCGGAGATCATCGTCGACAATGTGCCCGGACGCGCCGCGATCGCGTTTGACGGCAAGGGCGGTCTTTATGTCGCGGTCGGCGGCGGCGGCAATGTCTGCGCTCCGCCCGGCACGCCGCGCACGGCGAAGTCGGTTGGCCCCAGGCCATGCCCAACCCTTGAGACGCGGGCGGGCGTGTGGCGCTTCGATGCCAACAAGGTCGGCCAGAACTGGGCCGACGGCGTGCATTACGCGACCGGCATCCGCGATACCAATGCGCTGGCTTTCGCCCATGGCAATCTGTTCATGGTCATGTATGGCCGCGACCAGGCGGAAAAAGCCTATCCCGAAATCCTGAGCGCCGAAGATGGCGACCATGTCGCCGATGAGATGTTCAAGGTGGATCAGGGCAGCGACATGGGCTGGCCTTACACCTATTATGATTCGGCCAGGAAGCTTCGGCTGACGGCGCCGGAATATGGCGGCGACGGCAAAGCGGCTGCCTCTGGCGCCTATGCGACGCCAATTGCCGCCTTTCCCGCTCATGTAGCGCCGATGGACCTCGCCTTCTATGATGCCAAGCAATTCCCGCCCGCCTATCGCGGCGGCGCGTTCATCGCCTTTCACGGCGCGGGCGGTGGCGACCCCGCCGGCCATGACGATGGCTACAATGTGATGTTCGTGCCGTTCGACAAATCTGGGACAGCCGGCATGCCCTTGGTGTTCGTGGATGGCTTTGCCGGGCCGACACGCGAAGACAAGAATGGCAAACGCGCGGCCTATCGGCCGGTGGGCGTCACGGTCGGTCCCGACGGCGCGCTCTATGTCGCCGATTCCCAGAAAGGGCGCGTCTGGCGCATATCCTACGCCGGCGAATAGAGAGGCGGAAATGGCGGCCAACGGAGAGCATGAACGGTTTTTGACGCTTTTCCAGCGCATAGTGGATCACACCGATGCCTGGATCGCTAAGACGCCACCCGACAAGCTCGACTGGGTGCCGATCCAGACCTCGGCGATGCGCTTCGGCGATCGCGTCTCGCGGGTCACGATCAAAGGGCTCACGCGCATATCGTGGTGGGCGAGGCGCACTGGGCGCATTTTCTGTCTGATTGCGAGGATGGCGCGACGATGCTGCCGCCCAGTACTTCGGCGCTGGCCGAGGAATTCGAAAAAGGGGACTTTCAGGCAATCGCCCGCAAGGCGCAGGCAGAGAACATGGATGCCTTCCGCGCGCTCGGGGCCACCCAACTCGCCAGGCATGTGGTGTGGGTGGGTCGGCGCTGGACGGTGATGGGATTTCTATGGGGCGCCTATGCCCACCGCGCCTTCCATATCGGCAATATCGACATTTACCTGCGGCAGGCCGACGTGGTGGCGCCGGAGTTCTTCGAATTCAGCCCGGCCGCCATGGCATGATCGGCGGCCGGCGTTTGTTCCCGCCGTTCAGCCGCGATAGGCGACGTGGATGTGGCACCATTCCAGCGGCTTGCCCAGGAACTCCAATCCGCTGGGGATGACACGGACATAGGAATCAATGTCTTTGGTGTCGATCACCACGCTCTGGCCATATCTGGTGTCGGTGAGCTTGACGGTCTCGGGCAGTTTTTCGATCGGCGTCAGCGTCGAGATGCCGCGCGTGGTCATCACCCCCAACTGGCGCCATTTCTGACCGCCTTGCTGGGCCTGAACGCCGTTCCAATTCGCGCCCAATTGCGGGCTCGGGATATGCTGGACCATCAGGTCGGGCACGAAGATCACTTTTTCCTTGGGCCATTGTTGCCAGAACCAGGAATCGACGCTACCGGCGGAGCAGAACTCCTCGCACACCGGACGCGGCCAATGTTCGCGGATCGAGATCGCCTTGGGATTAAACATCTGGAAATAACCGTTCGGCTCCATGTTCACGCTGGGTTGCTGGCCGGGGACGGGCGAGAGGTCCTGGCGCGCGGTGAAATAGATGCAGCCCGGATTGAAGGAATTCTCCATCACGTAATCGCGGGTGTTGGGATTGAGCGTGATGTCGGCGTCGGTGAGGATCACCCAGTCAGGATCTTTCAACGCCGCCAGGCCTTCATTGAGCATGCGGCCCTTGTTGAAGGAATGTTCGTCGTCGAAGCAGCGGTTGGAAAGGACGAGGGTGGCACCCAACTCGCGCGCTATCTGCTGGGTAAAGGAATCTTCGGGTGAGGTCACCACCACGAACTCGTCAAACAGCCGGATGTTGCTGGGAAGCGTGGCGGCCAAACGTTCGCCATAACCCACCGACACCACCACGCCCGACAATTTGTGAGGCTTGGTGGAACGGTTGCCGATGCCGACGCGGCGGTCGTCGCCGACATAATTGTCGCGCCTGTCCACCTCGCGCTTTTCAAGGTGAAGCTTGGCG